>Ga0180301_10002458_pt1 | contig 14562 bp, 3 predicted proteins | sample GuaBasSediGuay16_FD_121797 | JGI IMG/M metagenome (GOLD analysis project Ga0180301, IMG submission 121797) | Subseafloor sediment microbial communities from Guaymas Basin, Gulf of California, Mexico - Guay16, Core 4569-2, 12-15 cm | ecosystem: Environmental > Aquatic > Marine > Hydrothermal...
AATTACTCTACCTGTAAATTCCAGACCTCAAAAACCTGTAATTTTAATCATTTTTGATTTCTCATATAATATGGCGATAAAAGAGGCAGAAGGTTTTCGATATGAAATTGCTCTTGATGTCCTGAAAAAGATTGATTTTTCCAGGATTGATTCGAAATTTGGGCTGATAGTTTTTGGAGCAGACAGTAAAAAAAATGGAAATGACGATATATCAATACCCGTCAAACCAGATGTTAACACTGAAAAAGAGATTTTATCTCGCTTAAATATTTTGATTCCTTATGGAGAAAGCCCTCTTGCAGGTGCACTAAAAAAATCTAAAGAAATACTCAATAAAAATAACAGAAACTACATAATTTTATTCTCAGCAGGTGTTGAAACGTGTGGTGGTAACCCTGTAAGTACTGCCAAAGAACTAAAATCTGAAGGATATATTTCCAGGATTTTCTGTATCGGATTTGGTGAAAATAATTTGTTGAGGGAAATAGCAAAAAACACCAGCGGAATTTATTATAATGTAACCCAGTTCACTTCTTTAAAAAGTGAAATCCTGAAAGAAATATACGGGAAAAATTATAATGTTGCCTTTTCCCAATCAAAAGCAGTTTTTTCTGGAAAAATTGGATATAGAAATTTCATTAAAAAAAAGCTACAGGTTCCTGCCTATGGTACTGAAATGACTCTTAAAGACCTTCAGGGTAATATAGTTAGGAAAATGAAATACTGGAGAGGAATAATTGAAAATATCCCTCCAGGGAAATATATAATTCAACTAACAAATAGCGGACAAAATCAACAGGATAGCATAATAATAAGACCAGGTGATTTTATAATAAAAAATTTCATATTTGATATAGAAACAGGAAATTTAACCTTTAAACACCTCATTGAAGGAGCTCCCGAAGGAAAAGCCTATGGAACATTTACACAGATTAACCATGAAAATGGAGAAACAATATATACAGGAACAAGATGGTCAGGAACCCTTCAAGATTTACCCATCGCAAAATATACAATTATTGCAACTAATTCCTCCATTACAAAGAAAAAAACCATCATACTAAAACCCAATAAAACTGAAGAAGTAACATTTTCATTTTCACTGAAAACGGGGAGAATTGCCTACAAGTGTTTTATGGACACTGAAAAACGTAAAATTGCTTATGGCACAACTGTAAAAATCTTCAGATTACCCATAGAAGAACTTGCTTTTGAAAGCAGTGACCAGTGGAGAGGAACTACATCTTTAATACCACCAGGAAATTATAGAATCGAAGGGGAATATCAGGGAATTGTTAAAAAAGAAAATGTTTATGTTGCCCCGGATTCCACGGTTAATTATGACTTTATTTTTAACATCAGAAAGATTAAACTCTCATATAAGTGCTATAGAAATAAAGCAAAATCCCCGGCTAATGGAACAATAATGGAAATCTTTAATTCGAAAGGAGTCTTAGTGGAACAGTTGCAGGGATGGAGAGGTTCTATACTTTTACCTGAGGGGTCATATCTTTTAAGAGCTCAATATCAGGGAAAACTTATTTCCAGAAATATTGATCTCTTTTTAAAAGAAAGCTCAACTTTTGAACAGGAATTCTACTTCAGCCAATAAGTATTTACTGCCTTAAAACACTCACATCCTCAAACATTATACTTCTTAATTCGTTAGCCCACTTTTGTAATAAACCTTTGTATAATTCTTGTCTTTCTATAGCAGAAAGATATTCATTTTTTCCCTCACGATCAGCAGGAAAAAAGGAAATCCCTCTGGACATACTATTACTTGCTGAAACAACATCAACAAAGGATAAAAAACCATCCTTTACATCAATTAAATTCACCGAAACAGATATGTTTACCGAGGTTTTCGGTAGCCCTATCAAATAAGGAATATAAAAACCTTTGTCTCTTTCCTGCTTGAACTGAACAATTTCTCCAACAACCACATAATCAACACCCAGCTTCTGTCCTAGGCGCTGAGCTGTTTTCAGGTCTATTTTACTATCCGGTTTTAATCCTTCCATTTCCAGAACTCTTTTTACATCTTTCTGTTTTGATAAAACAAAGTACTCATTGTAATCAAATACTTCTTTAAAGCTTTCTGTGAGCTGTTCACCTATAGGTGCTTTACCTTTTGTGTTAAAACCCAGAACTGCAATTTTGGTAATTTGTGATAGATATTTAAATATTCCCTGCTGATCAATATTATTAAATTGGAGTGAACCAACAGAAATTTGATTTCTGTTGGTAATTTCTATTTTCCTGAATACTTTTCCATCTTCTTTTTCAACAAATGAAATTAACTCATCGGATAGTTTTTCATCTCCTCTTGGGTTTGTATGAACAAGATAAATAAATCTAAAATCATCTCTATTTACATTAAATCTTCTAATAATATTCATCAAATCTCTTTCAATTGAACGAGGTGGTGATTCCATAATTCCATCTGTGAACATTATAATTCTCTGAATGTGAATTCTGTTATAGTCACTTCTTTTAAAAGACTCCAGTTCTCTATAAGCTTTTTTCAGCCCACCAACAATATCTTCAACTACAATATTTTTGTCTTTATTTTCCTCCAGAACTGTTGTATTAGCAGTAACTTCGTCCGGTATATCCCTGATAGAATTCTTTAAATCTTCTTTTTTAAACTCATTTATTTCGCGCCAGGTCAAAGAATTTACTTTATCTGAAAACGTAATAACAGAAATATTAGACCCTATTTTTGCACTATCAACAATAGAAATAATAAAATCAACTGTGTTCCTTAAAACATCCTCTCCTCTTTTATTTTCCAGCAATCCTCTTCCAATCATTGAAGGTGAACCATCTATTAAAAAAACCGTATCTCTTATTGGCTGTCTTAACTGAGAAAAAACAACGCCTTCTCTTACAAAGAATGGTTTTCTCCCGGATAAGATTACAGGTTCTCTTGCTTCAATTACAGGTACTGGAGATCCTCTTCTCCTTCTTCTTCCAAAAACACTGTTGAATTTTAAATCTATAAAAGAACCAAAACCAGGAAGATTTTTACCCATTCCTAAAGAAACACCTAATTTCAAAGCAAACCTTGGCTTATTAACAAGTGTTATTCCAAAAGATGCAACTCCTACACTCTTACTTTCTCCTTCTTTAGCCAAAATTCTATTGGAATTGTATTCACCAAATAGCCTTATATTTTTAAATAGGGATAAATCTGCACCAATACCAAAATGAAACTGGTCAGAACTTATTATTTTCCCCCTTTTTGATATACCCTGGTACTGGTCTAACATTCGGTACCAGAAAATGCTATCTGACTCAGCTATTTGTTCAACATTTCCGCTTAAATTATGGAAATATCCTCCATTCACTTTAATGGAAGCTTTTCTCCAGGTAAAATCCATATAAAGGTTAGTTCCCCATCCACCTTTTTCGGATGTAAAAGACCTCATCAATCTGTGACCTTCATTAAATCCAGTAGGTATTAAATAGTATCCCTCAACAGCAGCATTGAATTCGGAGTCATCTCTGGGAAATCCCGCCCTTAATCCAAATTTTGTATCTCCTGCTCCATATTTATAAGTTTCGCCATTCTTATCCATAAAAGAAACACCTGATAAAAACAACTCCATATTATTCTTGAATCCATACCTTAAATTCCACCTTAAGTCCGATATTATACTATTACCCTTTAAAAATATAGTAGTATCCTTTATACTGTTCTCTCGAACAGAACTGTAAGAAGTAGAAAATTTAAAATCAAGGTTTCCTTTTTTAGCAATTCTTCCTGAATAAATATGAAAAAAATCTCTTGCACCTTCCTGAATTCTGACCTGCGAATAGCAAGAATAACTTATAAATATAATTAAAATAAATAAATACTTAAAAACCTTCATAATTCCTCTAACTCTATAAGGAGTAACCTTGGAAAATCTGGTGAATTTATATCCAGAGAAACCTGAGGTTTTAAATAGGTCTTTAACTGATTATAAGATTCTATAAAATTACCAAGATAATAATAACTCAACGCCATTATTTTCCTTACCGACCTGGCATTCACCTTTTCGTTATGAATAAATTTATATGAACCGTTAAAAACAAAACCCAGTGAATCAAGTTCCACAGCTTTTTTTATTGAATTAATACTCTCCTGATAATCATTAATCTCAAATGATGCCAGTGATAAACCTATAAGGGCATCCTCAAAAGTACTATCAGAACTTACCGCAAAACTAAAATTACTCACAGAATAGTTCAAAATATGAAGTGCAAAATACGTCCATCCAAGCCCATTAAAACTATCAAGAAAAACAGGTTTCCTTTTTGAGGCTTCAATAAATTTTGTCAGAGCCTCACTATATTTACCCTCTTCATAATATTTCCATCCATCAATGGTCAGTTTTTCTGCCGATTCCTCAAGGGCTGCTTTCTCTTCAGGTGGTAAAACATTACCACCACCACAGGAAAAAATAACCAGTAACAACAATATTTTGATTATTCTACTTCGCATAAACCATCTTTCTCGATTTTTTAAAATTATCTGTAACCATTACATATATATATACTCCAGAAGATACAATTCTTCCTTCATCATTTTTACCATCCCATACAACAGTATAATAACCTGCTTCTTTTTCCTCATTTACAAGGGTTCTAACTTTTTGCCCAAGTATTGAGTATATACATAAAGAAACAAACTGCTTTTTACCAATAGAATATTTTATCTTTGTTTCCGGATTAAACGGATTAGGAAAATTTTGATACAGTTCATACTTTAATGGAACCTGTTTACCTTTTACCATAAAATCCTTACTATATGATTCTGAATAATTATTTAAATTATCTTTCAGTTTTACAGAAAAATAATGAATCCCTGAATTTAAACTGGAGTCAATACTTAATAGAGCTTCATCATCCGTTATTGATAAAACCCTGTATTTTACATCTTTTTTATCAATTCTAATCAGTGAATTGTTCAAATCCAAGCCACTACCATTTTCATTATAACAAATTCGAACATATAAATCATTTTTCATTGAGATATTTACATCCTTAACAACTGGAGGGGTTTCATCCAGCGCAAGAAAATATTTGCCAGAAAATCTTATTTTATTCTTCAGCACACCATTGTATATATCTGAATTATCCAGGTATTTTGCAGTGCTGTTATTTCTATCTATATAAAAAAGCCCTGCCTTATCTCTAACAATATCAAGAAAATTCAGGTCAACAGAAATCTCTGCTTCATTATTTAATGGTTTACCACCCATCTCCACAAGATAAAATAGAAGCGGGCATTTTAATTCATCCGGAATCAATTTATTACTATATAATTCTTTTATCAGTAATTTTCTATCATTCTCCGGGACAAGATACACATACTTGTCCTCTAGAAAAGTATTTTCTTTGAACTTCAAAGTAAAAAAACCGTGAGATATAATTGCCTTTTTGTGGGAAGGTACAATCCCTATAGTGAAATCTGTACTATCTTTTACGACTGTCTTAAATCTATCAACCCCTGTAGCCTTAACATTAACTTCACCGGTCTCATCAACATCAAAGACATAGTCTCCTTTCCAGACTAATGAATTAGGTATTCTATCAGCATTGACTGTAACGCTTTTTTTGTTGAAACTCAGCACAAGTTCCGGGTCCCCTATCAAAGTATCTGTAGAAATTATAACAAGGTCCACATATTCTTCGGCAACAGGGTCAGGCAAAATTCTTATTTCTATTTCAGTAGAACTAATTACTTCAACAAGGATGGTATCACTTGCACTGTTTCCTTCAGGATCCATTACTTTAAGTATCAGGTTTTCTTTACCAACAAAATCAGGAGTATTACTCAGCTTTAGTATATGGTCTCCACCCTTTTTCAGGCTGTTTTGATTAACAAGAACATTTTTATTTCCTGAAACAAACCATTCCATTGAATCCGGGCTTGTATCTTTATCTATTACATATCTGTTCAGATGAATTGTACTATCACCTTTTCCCGTTGGAAAACTTATGTCCGGCAGATGGCCAAGAATCGGTGCTTTTCCCATAGTTACTCGAACATTCATACTGTCAGATGCTAATTTTCCATTCTCAGTATTTGTAGCGGTAAATACAAATTGTCTTAATCCTCTGAATTCGATATCCTTTACCCTGAATAATACTTCTGTTGTACTGGAGTTCAATATTACAGAAACTTTCGGATCATCAATCGGTTTTACAGACCATTCAATCTTATCTTTTAAGCTATCAGGATAAATAAAAAGATAATCATTCAGAACAATTAAACCATCCTTTTTAGGTGTTATTTCAATATCCGGAATTCCCGTTATCATAGGCGTTCCATCTGCAGGTACTACAATCAATTCAACATAAGCTTCATCATACTTACCGTCTGAATCAGTTACTATAAATTTCACACTCTCTGAACCAATGAATGTTGGGTCAGGAGAAGATGCTACCAGAATTCCTGATGTTTCTATACTCAAATTAATTTTTATATTACCAGAAAAACTCCACTTAAGATTTTGAACCGAATCATCCAGGTCAAAAGCATAATCTCTTAAGTTGTAATCCCGGTTTTCCCCGCCAACAGGAATATATACTTTTTCAGGTAAACCTGTTATAAGAGGGCGGTTATTATTTATGACATTGACATATATAGTATCTACATCAGTACCACCATCCGGGTCTTTTGCAGTGAATATAATTTTATCCCTTTCATGTGTTCCTGCTGGCACTATAAATCTTACCTTATGTTCACCGTCAATTTGAATCTCAAGAGATGGGGTTCCTTTTCTTGAAACCAGAAATTTCTCAAAACTCCAGCTTATTTCATCCTGGGTGTTATCAGCATCCACAACAAAACTATCAAGGTCCACATAATAAAATGAAGTATTAACATTAAAAGAAGCAATTGTAGTATCAGGTAACAACGGAGTTATGACAGGTGGGTCTCTTTTTACTGTAACAATCATAGTATCCGTTCCAACAGCATCGTGGGGATCTATAGCATTAAAAATTATCTTTTCTGAACCCAAAAAACCTGGTTTTGAAGTAAATTTTACCCGGTATCTATCATTTTTATAGAGCTCTATCTTTATATTTCTATTTCCAGTAAAAGTAAATCTTATTGTATTTAAAGGGTCATCAACATCTACCGTATAATCAAGAAGATAAATCTCCTCATTAGAAGAAGAAGGCAAAAAAGATATATCCGGTAATCCACTAATTCTGGGAGCATCATTCACAGGTAAAACAATAACCTGAATAGTTACACTATCACTTAAACCGTAAGTATCATAAACAAAAAGAGTTATTTCCCCTGTTCCATTCCAGTCCTGTTCACCACTTACAAAAATTTGTCGTGAAGGGTAATATACTTCAACTTTTAAACCACCGGTATCAACTCTTGCTTCCCATAAAAGACTATCTGATGGATTATCCTGGTCTACTGCCATCTGATTCATATATAAATTTTCATACGTATTATCTTCATAAAAAGTTATTGAAGATGGAGCACCAATTATCTCTGGAGGATAACTTACAATAACATACATTGAGTCACTGCCTGAATAAATACCATCAGTTACTGTAAAAACAAACTTTTCTTTTCCTGTAAATCCCTCTCTTGAAGAAAAAGTTACTCTATGAGTTTCAGGGTCTATTTTTGCAAAAACGTTTCCACCACCTCCTGAATAATTCCATCCAAGCTGGGAAGGAGAAAGAGAAGTATTTACCACATAATCATCAAGCACAATAGAATCATCGGTTTCTCCCGGAATCATTCTAACATCGGGTATGCCAACAACTCCAATTCCCTTGATACTAACTTTTAAAGGAATTCTAACATCAAAAGGCTGGGTCCCGTTATTAGGAATAGGAAGATGCATCCTTGTATCTCTATGCTGATTCCTGTTATAATCGATTGTTATACTTGTCTCTTCTGTAATATTCTTTGCCTTCAGTCTGAAGGACCCAAGATAAAGGTTGTATCCACTCACACTTAAATTCCTATAAACTGAACCATTAAGTTGATACCCCTGAATACCATATCCGCCCGGTACTTCATCTTCTGCAAGGTTAACAATACCTTTATCACCTCCAAAAATATTACCCCTGAAATCAAAAGGTTGAATACCTTTTTTCTGAAGGTCAAAGTCCAGTACTTCAAAGTATTTCTCATCAAATGTTATATAAAAAGAAACTCCTGAAACTCTAATAGTTCCTGTTTTAAAACGAACCTCGACTGTTATTACGTCATTAACATTTACTTCTATATCCGAGCTCTGGGTGTTTTTTTCCTGTAACCAGATGGTTGTTTGAGAAAAACCATATCTGGAGAAAATAAAAACAACAGCAATTACTATAATTACTTTAACAATATTTCTTAACATAAATATTTATGATTATCCTGTTAATATTTTTGCAAAGAATATGCCAGAAAACATCAATCTGAAAAAATCTTTTTTAACAATTTATACGCTAATATTATCCCTGTTTTTAGCTCCACATAGTAAAATATTTATTCACTACATTTACTAAATCTGAAAACCATTTTATGGCAAAAATTTATATCGGAACATTTTTCCTGATATAAAACAAACTTTTTCCCAAAATAAAAAATGCTACATCTCTACTAAATACCTTCACCTTTAAAATGCACAAAAGTTCCATTTTAATTAATATGTGAAGATATTCTATAGAAACTGTAGCAAATTTCTAATTAAACTATAATCCTCAATAAAACAAAGAGCTGTGGAGTAGACTCCACAGCTCTTCTGGTTTTACTTTAACCCTATGATTTACTTCAAGAATAACATTTTCTTACTGGCTACGAATTTACCGGCTTTAATTCTATAGATGTAAACACCACTTGCAACTCTTACACCATAGTTATTTCTTCCATCCCATACTATCGAATGATATCCTGCTTTCATTTCTTTATTCACAAGGGTTCTGACTTCCTGACCAAGGACATTGTATACTTTCAAAACAACCTTACTTGCCATAGGAAGCTGGAATCTAATCTTAGTTTCTGGATTGAACGGGTTAGGATAATTCTGAGATAAACCATATTCATCAGGAATCTGACTAACATTTTTAAGCTTGAAGAATCTATTAACACTGTTAGCCAGAACTATATCAACCAGAGATATATCCGGTCTTTCATCATCCACAAGAGACCTCATCTTTACTGTAGCAATAACACCTTCACCTGCTGCTGGTTTAACACTTCCTATCAACACATCGACAAACTCAATTCCCTTCTTATTCTGAATTGTAAAGAAGACACTCCTGTTAGAATTATCACCAGAAGTCAGAAAATCACCTTCTTCAACTGCCATATATTCATTAACAATTTCCAGCTTATTTGGATCATAACAGAGGGTAAATGTATATCCTCTCATATCAGCAACATTCTTTGCAAGTATCTTAACTTCAAATTCCTGATTCTTAAATACATGTTCTGGTATACCTTCAAATTTCAGATATGCAAGAGAATTATCTCCACCAGCATTCTTATTGTAAACCGGTGGCACGCCAGACTTTCCTATATTCAGAGATGTCCAGGAAAGATCGCCGAAGTCAATGTATCCGCTACCATCTATATCTGCGTGTGCAATTGACCCTGTAGCTTCTTCTCCATAATGAGAAGTAATATAGGTTATATCATCTTCATCAATTGTATTATCCGGATAACCTGCAGCATCTCCTGAAGAAACATCTCCTGCAAGCAATTCACCTCTATCTACAGGAATCGCTGAATTGTCATAGGTTGGATCAATACCTGTCTCAAGATCGCCTGGAACAATTGAGATGTTCCTGTACTGACCGCTTAACCAACCATCAACCTTTACTACAAGGTCATAAGTTCCGGTTGGAACTTTGGTCAGTTCAAAGAAACCATCTCTATCTGTTTGAACCTGAACACCATTTACATCGGTCTGTATATCGTTTGCACTTACATAATCAGCTGCTGTGCTATTAATAGGAATCAAGCTTCCGTAAGGTCTTAATTCTACAGTTATTATCTTACTGAAATTCTCACGACCCTGCAGAGGAACTCTTCCTCTTATTCTACCTAATGGATTGGTATAAACCTGAACAGCAGGGCTCGGAATTGAAATATTAAGAGCAATTCCATCATTTGATAATTCGACATCCTCGGTTTCAAAGAACATCTTTGAGTATACTGTACTTGTAGAATCAGTTCCTCTGGATTTCAGCAAGAATGAAGCAACAATTTCATCGGAAGCTACATCACCACCATTTACTGCCGGGTCAACCTTTGCAAACCTCAATCGATAGTATGTATCGCCATTACTGGAAGCAGTAGCAACATCAAGAGAATCTTCAACAAGAGTAATTCCGGTGCCACCAAAGAAATACCCGCTTTCATATGTGAATGGCTGTATTCCATCTGCAGTTTCATCCTGGTCAATTACTTCAAATTTTGTTGAATCTACCTTCAAATTAAACTGTACCTGGTCAATTGTTTCTCCTTTTGAATCAAGATATACATAGAACCTTATTGTATCATCTTTATTTGTTGTTACTATACCAGGCACAACCTGAACATCATAATCTGCCGACGTCGTTGCTTCTGTTCCAGTAAGTTTGAAAGTTCCCTCTGCCTGGAATCTATCTGTAGTTGAGTTATTCCAGGTTGAATAAGAACCATTATTTGTTACAAAAGCAAACACATAATAATCTCCATCACAGGTATCCAGGTCAGTCATATTACCGGAGAACCAGTTATAACTACCCTGAGTAATTGGAACAACTACAGCGTTTGTCTGTGTTCCATCAGAACTGTTAACTATCCAGGCATCTGTAGGATTGGCAGGTGTTGCTTCGTCAGGAAAAGTAAGTGCCTCATAGTCATAATTATCCTGCTGGGTTACAACCAATCTTACATACTGAGTTTCATCAAGGTCTTCACCGTCCCAAGTAAACCTGAAAGTTTCTCCCTTATTTATTATGACCTGTCTTACGGCTCTGGATTCACCTTTACTAAGCACTCCACCAAGATTAAAATGGAAATTAAAGTCGGGTGAATGAGTAAATCTAACATCACCTGGAGATTGAGCCATTATTGTGTCCTCAGAATCCCTGACAAGAGCATAGAAATCATATACTCCACCATCCTTTGGTAATAAAGTACTTGTTGCAGAAGAAATATCCCAATCATATTGTAATGTATCCGGTGACGGATTATGTTCTAACAGAGCAAATCCACTTGTTATCTGTTTTGCAGTTGAACTTGAAAGTAATGCACTAACATTTGTTCCGTGGTTTGCAGTAGTAGTATCATACCAGAGTGAAATTTCCGCTTCATCATCAAGGTCATACACACCCGAAGTTGACCAGTTAATCGTTAAGTGTTTCTGGTCTCTTGTATCAATATCAGTTGTTCCCTGAACAGGTCTATCCAGAGTGATACTCGGTGAATGTCTTACAATTAGCCTATAACTACTCTTTTCTACATCTTTCTGACCATCATCATCAACCGTATTAATATAAACATAGTAAGAACCTTTTATCATATAAGGATTATTAGGATTTACTGTACTTTCATCAAGAGTATCACTGATATTAAATGTATAACTGCTATCATTACTTGTTAGAGTTTTGATTAAAATGGTAGTATCCTGAACTTCTGTTAACCAGCCATCTGCTCCTACACTACTTGTATCAAGATTTGCGTTCTTCGACAGATAAATTTTTACATTTACAACTCCATCATCATAGTCTACTACCTTATACTCAATATCGTATGTGGTCTGTGGACTATAACCTCCTGAATTAAGGGTCTGATTAGAACTGTTCGGTGTTATAGGCCTTACAGAAGTTTTTACCATAGGATATCTGCGCATTAAAACTCCTATAGTATCTGCACCTACTACCGAATCTCCTAAAGCATCTACAGTGGCATAAATATAATATCTTGTATCTTTCTGGAAATAAACAGCTCTTGAATCCACTGTATCCTTATAGTTTGCATAAGGAGACCCATTTTCACCACGCTGTATATCTGAAGCAAGTAGTGCTCCTCCAACTCCTTCACTTATATGAGTTAATCCTCTCGCTGTATGAGCCCACAGGTTGAATCCTTCACCTGTACCAAATTCACCATTAAATTGCAAAGTATCAACAGTAATTATAATGTTTTCACCAGCGAGGTTACTTAATTCCGGTGCTGTTTCAAATATCGCTTTAACTACAGCCGCAATAATTGAGAAACTATAATCACCTGTATAAGAACCCTGAGTAACTCTGATAGTAGCACTTCCTGTGGTTGAAGGCTGAATAGTAAAAGTTATAGTTCCATCAGAATCCCATGTAGTTGGTACTGTTCCAATTGTCACACCAGAACCAACAATCTGAGATGCACTTATACTACCATATTGCCCTAAATTAGTAGAATCTACCCTGTTATAATATCTATCAACTGCATAAGCAGTAACAGTGTATGTTGCACCACCTACTAACTCATCATTCCCACCATTTGATTTACCGCTATTTGCAGTATCTCCTGGCATATAACTTTCAGTAACAAAGGTAAAAGGCAGTATGTATGCATAACTCTGAGGAACTACATTGAATGAATTGGATGTTCCTGTTAAAGAACCACCTACCTGAGAAGCTGTGAGCGTATGAGGGGTTCCTCTTCCTAAAGAAGTTTCTCCATCACCAGCAGTTAATATAGTTAGAGAATCATTACCTGAAGGATAATATCCTTCGCCACTGCTCAGGGTCAGGTATCCATCGGTGGCTCCATTCTGATCATCTATTACACTGTAAACATTCGTAGGAAGTGATAAAGTTACATTACTGCTCGCATCTGCACCACTGGTCACAATGTTGTTATACTGATCAACAAGCAATATTGCCACTGGAATTGATGTTCCAACAGTATCACCAGCAGGAACAGATCTAACTCCAGTAGAACTTCCAGGATCATGAATTTCACCATTTATCAACACAAGAAATTTAGTAGCAGTTCCAGGTTGAATATCTTGACCTGTTGTAAAAAATCCTTTACTTATTAAATAACCTCTGCTATCTCTTAAATCAATTCTGAAACCTAAACTATCTTTTATTGCAGGTGCTGTATCAGTAAAAGGAGCGTTTGCAGTTCCAGCACCACCACCAGTTGTTGCCTCTTTTGGAGCATAAATCTGGTCACCAATACTGATTACAATAGAAGAATCAACGTCCACATTGCTTCCGCTTCCATTAAGCTTAATTCTAAATCTACTGGAATCCCTGCTGTATAAAGTATCATACAGAACGTAAGAGATACCAAGAGTATCTGATGCTCCAACAATCATAAAATTCGTTGTTGAAGTATACAGATAACTGTTTATACCATTAACGTCACCAGCAGCTGAATCCGGGTCAGAAACAGTAAACGTAAATCTATGAGTTCCTTTTGAAGAATCATCAAGATTTGGAAAATACACATCAATTATTCCATCACTCGGTAAATAACCATGGGTTGTTCCATTTTTATACCCACTGGTGTAATCCAGAAGGGCACCTGCTGTTGGTGTTGAGCCAAATGGAGATGAAGTGTAATCAGGAGTATATTCCGGAACAGTGAACACAAAATTTGTTGTATCCTGAACCCTGGAAGATTGAGCACTTGTCTTTATCCATAAATCAATATCATCAACAGTGGATTTCTCCCCAACACTTGACCCTAAATTTCTAAATACATTGGCAACAAATAATGTACACTGGTAAGTATGAGCACCTAAAGTATCCCCTGATTTAAGGGTAATCCTGATCAGAGTATCTCCTACTGTAAGGGTAAAATCCTGGTCCGAAGTTCCAACTGTATCACCTTTAAATAAATAATGACTCGCTATACCTGCTGAATCAGCATCATCAGTTATTCCTGAATAATGAATTTCAATCCAGTCACTTGGAACCAAAGGCTCGCCTATCTTAAACGGAATTATTAAAGTATCTACCAATCCTCCAGCCGTATCATAAGTTGCCGCAGTTGCACCCTCACCCTTTTCAAGAATTGGACCACCAGTAAAGAAGTTAGTTACAATAGATAAAGAGTCATCGTAATTACCATAGGTATCATAATCCTCCAAGTTGGACTGATACAGATTATTATCATCATCATAAATATAAACTTTATATGCCTTCGTTGCATTATTGCCTGAATCTCCGTTATAAATTCTTCTTCTACCATAATTACTCAAGGAATCCGGAGTTACATTATTAACAAGATAATAACTCGAACTGCCTATTCCAATTTTTAATGTGTCTACATCATCGTTCGTTACTATATTTGTATATAATGTATCAGATGAACTTAAAGTAATTACCAGAGAATCTGAACTAACTTTCGTAACTGAATAGCTTGGACTTGTTTTATTAATAGATGAACCCGTCAAATTTATTGAAGAAGTGTTGAAAGTTTCTGACGAACTAAAAGAGAAACCAGCATCCAATTTAATAGCTATCTTTGAACCGGGCACCAGAACACCTCTATGATGTACCCATAAAGTATCATAAGAAGTTTCACCAGCAGAACTATCAGATCTACTGATATAAACT
>Ga0180301_10002459_pt1 | contig 14561 bp, 22 predicted proteins | sample GuaBasSediGuay16_FD_121797 | JGI IMG/M metagenome (GOLD analysis project Ga0180301, IMG submission 121797) | Subseafloor sediment microbial communities from Guaymas Basin, Gulf of California, Mexico - Guay16, Core 4569-2, 12-15 cm | ecosystem: Environmental > Aquatic > Marine > Hydrothermal...
ATGGATACCAGAAAAACCACCCCAGGCTTGAGGTCGCTGGAAAAGTATGCCGTCAAGATAGGCGGTGGGGAGAATCACCGTATGAATTTGGGCGATGGCATACTTATTAAGGATAATCATCTGGTGGCGCTCCATAGTCAGGGGTTAAACCTCAAGGAAATTGTAGCCAAAGCAAGACACAATGTTCCATCGTCATTGCATGGAGCCCCGCTACAATCAGAGCGACGAAGCAACCTCCAGGTAAGGCAACCTCAAGTCGAGGTGGAGGTTAAAACCGTGTCAGAAGCTTTAGAAGCCGTTGAAGCTGGGGCAGATATCGTCATGCTTGACAATATGAACATCGAGGATATGCGTAAGGCGGTAAAATCTATTCATGGCCATGCCTTAATCGAAGCCTCAGGTGGAATTACACTGGACAATGTCCAGGCTGTAGCTGAAACCGGCGTTGATTTTATCTCTATTGGTGCCCTTACCCACTCCTCCAGAGCTTTAGACATCAGCCTTGAGATTGAAGCTCAATGAGGTAAGGAGTCATAGATTCTGCGGGAATCTGGAATAATAAACGGAATTACTCCCCTCAGTAAAGTAATCCACCTTCACAGATTTTGGGAATATAAGCTGCGACCAACCGCAGCGCTAGCTTACAGTCGTCTCTACCTTTTTAGCACTCTTTTTCAACACTCCCTTGGGATCGCTGACCACTAGCACAATTTCCCACACGAAGAGAGCAAAAACAATTACCGCAACTCCAAGCAACGTTGCATCTAGATTTATTTCGAAAAACTCTCCCCCTTCGGTTATATAGGCTATCACGTGGTCAACTAACCACATGATCGTTGCTCCCCAGAAAAGCAAGCTTAATAAGCCCAACTTATATTTGTCTTCTGGAGCCTTTACATACCATATCGCTGTTGCGATTACCGCGGCTAGCGCCGTCATTATGAGCCACATCAGGCACCTCCGCTGGCAGGATTCTCTCTTACTTTGGGCATAGCCGCCTTAGCCTTTAGTTCAGCAACCAAAATCATTATTCCCCAGACGACTGTTATGGTTATAGCCATAGCTCCACCAAATATCGCCATCTCATGAAGCATTGGAGATACATTTGCCGGATTTTCCATTGCTGTCAAAAAAGGCGGCCAGGGGACAACTTCTCCATGCCATAAATGTTCCAATGCCAACAGTATAGTACCACCCCATAATAGTTTATTCAGCCAGCTCAACCTCCGGCTCCAGCTCAACCCTGTTTTTTTAATCCTTTCCTCACCAACCTTCTTCTCTCTGTTCTCCACAACCTTCTGCACAGCCGTTGCCACAATAGCTTCTCCCATTGGTACAAGAAAACATGCCATATCTTTTTACCTCCTTATTGTATTTTCTAAGTGCTCAGTCGATTCTATGTCAATGATATGGACTTTGTAACATTTCTCACCTCCTTACACGTATTGCAAATAATTGCAACAGCAGTCAATTGCAATATAAATTAAAAAATTTGCCAAGTTTAAAAACTCATTATTTAAACATCAGCAGGCGCTCTTCTCAGCAATAACCAAATATCGTTCTGGGACATCCTCAAAATGGGTTATCCTCAAACCGGCTTGCTTTATCAGCCCTTTTAACTGGAACTCGTCGGGCAGAAGGTCATTGGCGATCGCGCCACCGATGGATTGATGAAGTTGGTTAATCATCTCTCGGCTCATGGTGTGGCAGATGACCAGCCGGCCATTATTCCTGAGCACCCTAGCTATTTCCTTCAATGCCTTGCACTTGTCGATAAAATGAGGAAAGGCACTGTTGCATATAGCCAGGTTCATAGAATCGTCAGCCAGGGGAATAGCCATACCATCGGCTTGAACAAAATCAACGATGGATAGGGAGCTTTTGGCTTTTCCTTGGACTAGCATCTCTGCGGAAAAATCCAGGGCGACAATTTTCCCTTCATCACCCAGCTCTGCGATTAGAAAGGGTAACAGGATGCCAGTGCCGCTGCCAATATCAAGCACAGAATATCCGGGTTTAATGCCTAATTCCTTGACGATGTTTTTCAGACACTTCAACCTCTCCGGGGTAAGCTCTTTATCCCAGGTTGGAGCTAGTTGGTCGAAATATTCTTGAAGTTGCATATCTAACCTGCTAACGGAGCTTGCTGCCATCCCTTCACTTTTCTCTTAGGAGAGAATGCTGTTGCCAAGCCAAATATAATGGCAGAAGTTATCACTATGGCGGCGCCGGAGGGAATGTCGAAGAAATATGAAGCTAAAAGTCCAACCCAGCAAGAAATAACACCAAAAGCTACAGCGATAAGGAGCATCCGCTTTAAGCTATAAGTAAGTTGATAGGCAGCGGCTGCGGGATTGAGAATAAGGCTGTAAATAAGCAAACCGCCGATACTTTGTAACGAGGCAGTTATAGTCACACCGGTGGAAAACAACAAGCCGTAGAAAATGATTGTTGCTGGTATGCCCACGGCCAGAGCTACCTCCCGATGGCAAATCACTGCTTGAATTTCCTTATAGAAGGCAGCCACCAGCCCGCCTATTACGCCTGTTATAACGGCTAAGAAGATGATATCCTGTTGCGTGACGGTCAATATGCCCCCCCAGAATAGGTTTAAGGCTTCGGTCCTGGCTCCAGGCATTAGCCCCATGAAAAGAAAAGCAAGTCCTAGCATCAGGGAGAAAACAATGCCGATGGAAGTATCGGGATTTAATTCACCACGGTCAGCCACAGGCCCGATAATGGCTGCCGAAGCCAGGCTGAATAGCAAGGCACCAATTAAGGGATTAAACCCCAGCCAGAGACCAAGGAGAGCCCCAGCAAAAGCAGCGTGGGCAATGCATACTCCGATGAAAGAGAGATGCATGGTAACCACGAAGACGCCCACCACAGAACATGTTATACCCCCGAATAACCCGGCTAGAATGGCGTTTTGCATGAAATGATACTGTAAAATAGAAAAATCCATTCCGACACCTGCCATTATGTCTGAAGTGGAACAATCTCAGTTGGCACTGAGGCCGGAGCTTCGTAAAGCTGACTCAACACCTCTTCCTTGAGCATTGACTCCGGGCTACCTTGCTGCCATATCCTGCCATCCTTCATTAGAATCAGTCGCTGGCAAATAGAGGGCAGCGTTCTCAGGTCATGGGTGACAAATAGAGTTGTCATATGATACTCCTTGTGAATGAGCTGTATCAGATTTAAGATTTCACCTTGAGCTTTTTTATCTATTGAAGCTGTCGGCTCATCGAGAAGTAATATCTCAGGCTGCTGGACTAAAGCTCGAGCAATGGCTGCCCTCTGGTATTCGCCCCCGGATAGATGACCTATTGGGCGTTGGGATAAATGAGCCATGCCTACCATTTCCAATACCTTATCTACTGTTTCCCATTGAGCCCGTGTTGGCCGACGGAATAGTCCCAAGCGACCATAACAGCCTACCATTACCGTCTCTCTAACATTGATGGGCAACCTGGGGTCGATATTTTCCACCTGAGCCACGTAGCCTATGCGCTTCCTCAAATTACTGCCACCTCTCCCGTTTAACAGCGACCCCAGTACCCAGGCTTGTCCATGAACCAGTTTGCCCAGGCCATTAATCACTGTGAGTAAGGTAGTTTTGCCGGCGCCATTAGGTCCGATAATCCCTATGAATTCTCCTTTCCTCACCTCCAGAGACACGCCCTGTAAAGCCACATCTTCCCGGTAGGAAACCACAGCATCACGAATCTTGATAACCGTGTTATCCATATTGTTCCGCCCATTCATTCAAAGCTTCCAGCAGTAAATCAACGTTCTTATCTATTGTCTTCTCCCAGGTTTCGGTGTTTTCCAATCCACCGGGGAAGTTGGATATGGTTACCGGAATGGCTTCAATATCTTGTTCCATAGATGCGCCTAATGTCGTGGAACCGCTCTGGAGGTTATCGATGATCAAAGCCGCACCGGCTTCTCTAGCTTCGGTTATCAATTGCTCCACATCGGCCGGGCTCAGCTCTTCAGGCCGACCGAAAGTAGCCGTGATATTAAACCCGGCCCACTTTACAAACCCCTGTTGCATCTCAGCGCAGAGTACTTTTACTCCGTCTACTCCCGCGTCTTCCAATGTTTGTTTTACCTGGTCGCCATAATCTAAGATAGCCTGCACCCTCTGTGCAGCTCTATCCTGATAGTATGCGGCGTTCTCAGGGTCTATCTCGCCCAGGGCTTCAGCAATTTTGTCTACTGCTTCAGCTTGGACCGTGGGTACCATCCAATTGCCCGTAACGTTGAGGACCGTGATAACAAGGTTGGGGTTTTCTGCAGCGTCAATCGCTCCATTGATATTTTGGAAATTTTGCTGGTAATCGTGGATGAAAAGGGCTTTGCTGTTAGCCAGTGCTTCGATATCGCTCGGCTTTACATCATAATGTCCCGGACACACACCCGGTGGTATAAGGGTGCAGATTTCCATTTTATCGCCAGCTACATCCTGAATAATGTCGGTGATAAGCGAGCTCCCGGCCATGATGTCAGCCGATTGTTGGGCACCGAATAAGAACGTAAATAAAATTGCCAAAACAACTACTACTACAATGCCTGGTACAAGCTTTCTCTTCATAGAACCTCCTTAATCAGTCAATAGTTAGTGCCTGTTCTCTGAAGCCTGGGCAAATTCCCTTTCTATTTGTTCCATCCATTTGCTTACTTTCACTTCCCTTATAGTATAGTAGCTAGGAGTATAGGGCTTGATATCAATCACAGGACTGCCATCAATAGCATCCAAGCATTTTACCTTCAGAAGATTCCCTTTTCGCTCAAGCAAGGGAACTGCCGACACACAGATGGGGTTAGGTCGGACAGGGCTACAAGTAGCAAAAATGCCTACCTCTGGCAGGTCCTTTCTACCCATAGGATGAGCTTTGATAAGGGAACGGTCTTCTTCTGAAGCCAAATGAGCCCAGTAGAGGACAAGAATGTGAGAGAAATCCTCTATCCCATCGAGAATACCGGTGAAGTCATCAGAGATCAAAATCTCCGATATCATGCTTTGCTCTTTCCTCGCATCCCCTAACACTCCCTTCCACTCTAAGTCACGCCACTTAACAACCAAGCTAGGCTCTTTTATCTGGTTTTTCACTATCCCCACAGGCCTTATCTTCATTCTGGGCAAATCTTTACCACCCTTTCCTGTCATCTTAACGCTCCGTCTTATTGCAATTAATTGCAATTATCAGGCAAAAAAAATTAATCCTCTTCCAGTTGTATCTGAGACTTTAAGAAATCTATCTGCCGCACCTTTCCTTGGAAAACCCTCTTTTCTCCGAAAAGGGTCTCTACTTCTACTCGCCGGTCAGCAATTATCATGCGTGCGATGTCCTCCAGAATTGGCTTGTCACCTTCTTTAGCCTCATAAAGTTTAGCCATACACATCCTAGTACCTCCCCTTGCTCTTTGGCAGAGCCTGCTTTGCTTTCGTTAGTTCGTTGCTAACCGCAGCCATCTTAGCGGCTGCTTCTTGTAACTGTTGGGCTACCTCAGTGGATAACGAGACAACTTTATCAGCCCAATCACGGAACTCTTTCTCATGCTCGCTGTTGTGTTCAATCCAGTAGTCCAGCAGAATGCGCAGTTTTTCTCGAACGTCATCCATAGCAATGCTTTCACCTACAATGGTCGGTCAGACTTTGTGACCTTTTTTTCGGCGGCACCCGCTGCATTCTCCTGAAATGGCCAGGTGCCTTAAATCGGCATCAAAACCAAATTCCTGAAGCAAGGTCTCTTTTAATGGATATAGTGTAGATTCCTCCAGGTCTATTATCTTGCCGCAGCTACGGCAAACGAGGTGATGGTGATGTCCTTTCTCTGCAACATGATAGCGGACACGTCCCTCGCCAAAGTTAGTTTCCGTAACTAAATCTAATTTTTTCAGTAGTTCTAGGGTGCGATAGACAGTGGATATATTGGCATAGGGATAGCGAGTATGTAACTGCTCGTAGATTTCTTCAGCGCTGATGTGCCCGTCGGCATTATGAAGTGCCTCGATGACCAGCATGCGCTGGGGAGTTAAGCGATGTCCCGTTTCTTGAAGAGTTACGTGGCAGCTCATTGGCAGGGGAGTATTATAACAAGGTAGCAAAATTATTGCAACAAGTTGCTAATGCGATTATTTTCTCGTTTTGCTTTCCAGCGATATGGTGACCGGCCCATCATTATGGATTTCCACCAGCATATGCTCTTGGAAAAGCCCTGTTTCCACCTTGAGCCCTGTGGCGCGAACTTGCTCCACGAAAAACTCATATAGTTCCTTAGCCAGATCCGGTGGGGCGGCGTCAGTAAAGCTGGGTCGCCTCCCCTTGCGTGAATCAGCCAGAAGAGTAAACTGGCTTACTACTAAAATGTCTCCCCTTGTTTCCAGCGCAGAGAGAGAAAAATGACTTGACTCATCAGCAAAAATACGCAGGTTAACCACTTTGTTTGCCAGGTAAATGGCATCTTCCTTCGAGTCACTCTTAGCAACGCCGAGAAAAACCACCAGCCCCCGCCCAATCTCGCCTACGACATCGTCATCCACGCTCACTGAGGCTCTGGAAACCCGCTGCACTAATGCTTTCATCTTGATTTAGCTCACATAATTATGCCACCATCTCAAATTTATTTCCGCCTGAGTATTCTGGGGACATAATACCTGATTTGCAGTAGACCTAATCCCTCGCAAGGTGAAGAATGGTATCTCTGGAATTTACAAACTACTTACTTCTACGCTGGGATTTTGGCTTGGCCACAAGCTTAATAACGTTTTTTTTGGTTGATGGTGACTTTGCGAACCACCCTTCCATAGGATTTTGCCATTGGCATAGAAAGACCAACTCGTGTACCTTGACGCATCTTAGACTGAAGGCGACGTTTGGCTGCCAGTCCGCCCCTTTGACGTAACTCGGGAGCATCCAGACCAGCTATTCGCACATACTCACCACCCTTAAGCTGAAAGGTGTCTCCATCAACAACCCTTCTGACTTTGCCTCTGGGCATAGCGTCCGCCTCCTTAAGCAGTTAACTACCAATCTTCTGCAGTCTAGAAATTCGGTTCGAAATAGAGGGATGTGAATAGGTATCACGCCTGACATCAGCACATTTCGCTTCTGCGAGTTTCCTCAATCCTTTTATCACTGGGTTAATGCCCACAAAGGTGGCGGCGATTGCGTCAGCCTCGTATTCAAAGCGCCAGCTCACCATTGGCAAGATTAACCCGTAAGCAGAGAACACCAGTAACAGATTGACAAGGCCGGGCAAGTGTAAGAATGAGATAAGCAAAAGAACCGGTATAAGCGTCAGAAACAACACTATGGCATTCTTCATAGAATGTTTGGCTTTAAGATGAGCCAACTCATGTGCCAGAATACCTTTGCGTGTTTCTCTATCGAATTCATCGGCAACGGCTTGGCCTAAAATAATCTTGCCATCGATAGTAGCTCCTGCATTCAACCACTGCGGCACCATCTTCAAAATGTCTTCTCCTTTCAAACGGACACCCATCACCTTGGCAAGATTTGAAAGCTCTTCTACAAGCGCAAATGAATATGTTCTTCTTGCCCCAGATATTGTGATTATCTCTCGTAGTTTCTCGGGAAAAGAGACAACACACTCTGTTAGTGGCACCACTACAAGCCCACTCGTGACGGCTAACGCTAGACCGAAGATTATTTTTAGACTGAGGATGTCCGTAACCGCAAAGAGGAAAACTGAGGCGAGCGTAGACAGAAAAACCCAACGAGTTGTGTTGAAAGCGAACCCTTGGAATTTCGAGCGAAGAGTAGATTCAATTGACGTGGTGGCAAATCTCCTTCTCAAACTTGACTATCCTCCTCTCTTGATGACCGATAGGTACTCAGTGAAAGAGGCCGCCGGCAGTTTCCTTTGCTTGGAGAGCATTCCCGCCCAGATTTCATCAGCTTCATCCAGATTTATAAGTCCTGTTTTATAAGCCTGACGTAATACACCCGCTGTTGTCAGCAAGCACTTTTTATTTTTGCTACAGAATGCTTCAACATCAGACAGGTTATTACTTGCCAGAATGCCATCGTGTTGTGTTAGATATGCCATGCAAGACGCCTCTCCGCTGCCGTATCTGCCAGACTCGAGGAATTTTGCCAATTGAAGAGCTTCGGAGGAGGCAGCAAGCATCGCCTCACTTCTTATATGCCCGTTTTTTTATGGATAGTTCCACCCTTGATGCTAAATGTGGCACCCTTCTCAATTCCTCTAATACCTCTTCCAGTACAACCATTCGTTTTGAATACAGCCCTTCCAAAATGTCCAGTCGCTTGCCCCAGGCAAAACTGGATAAAAAATCCGAATCAAGAATGATAGGAGGCTCAGTCGACAACGTCGAGCTCCTCCGATGCCTCCATTACTTCTTCTAGTAAGTCTGCATCAGCTAAGATTTCTTCGTATCTCGAATCGGTGATAAGATTCTTCTGTAACGCTTCGTTTGCCTTTTCAGCATAATCTGAGATTATGACCTTGTCATCGGTTGTCATGTACAAGTCAATGTTCTTACCAAGTGACCTAGCGCTCTGGATAACGTTGATGCAATATTTTTCGCTCTGTTCGCGTGTGATGAACTTCAAATCTTCCAGCCTCCAACAGATCGCCTTTCTGCTTACGCCGAAAAATTGCTCCAAATTTATGATGTCTGCCAACGTTAGCTTCATGTCCAGTTTCTTGCGCAGCCGAAGCTGATTCAAGATAGCATCTTCCGGCATGAGCAGATACACTGCAAACATATTAGCAACCTGCTCGATGCCTCGACTCTGGCCAAAAGCCTCCGTTTTGCACGCACGGCTAACGAGATTTTCATCATAAAGGCAGTGGTAAAGCTCATGAGCAATCGTGAAATTCTGGTGTCCCAGAGTCTTTGAGGAATTTATCAGAATTACCTTGACTTTATTTGTCTTGAGGGTTGCGCCCGAGATGCTGCTTTCTAATGGCCTCTTGACACAGGTTATCCCCAGTGACGTCACAGCCCTGTAGACATCGAAGTACTCGGTTGACTGTAGTCCGAGCGTCAGGCGAGTATCAATTGCCAGTTGATGTGCTTTGCTTTCTTTCATGATTCACTCTCCAAGTAGACGGTACAAGCTATCTAGATTACGTGCTATCTTCTCTACTTGAGCGATAATCGGGAGGTCGCTGTCGTTCAAATCTGAAACTCTGAAAGCCATAAACACCTGAGGCCCCTCATCTTTTGCAGACTCATCCACGAAATATGAGAATTTGTAGCCATAGAGGTCAGCAAGCTTCCGTAACATCAACGTGCTTACTGGTCTGGCGCCAGTCTCAATGTAAGAGATAATTTCTCTTTTAATTCCTAGATACTTTGCAACTTGCTCTTGAGTGAAGCCAATAGATTCTCTAACGGATTGCAAACGTTTACCAATAGTTTTGTTATCCATTGCTGCTCCCCCTTCAGTGTTACACATATATGTGGAATATTGAATCTATTGTAACATTTTCGTTACATGCTGTCAAGGGGAGGATATATGACCAGTGTTGTGAGAATTCCATCGGGTATTCTGGGGACATAATACCGGATTTGTAGTAGGCCTAATTGATATGGTGCCACGGAATTTGCTGGGGTTATTCAAGGACATGGGGGAGATTATAACTGCATTTTGAAGCTGGTAGGGTAGTTTTACCGGTCACTTAGAGCATGGCATTTCTATTTACTTCCATGATCTATCCAGCCACATCCCTTCAATTTCTCCACTTTCTGCATCAACCGCAAAAGACCCTATCTTTCTAATGGCTCGACGGGCATGATCATACTCAAAGCTTACTTTCCACTTTCCATCAGCTTTTAGTGCGTATGTAAGTTGTAACTCGGAATAATCCATAACACCCAGGATATATAGAACTTTCTCAGCTATTCTTTTTAATTCTTCTGCTTGTACACTCATAGTCTCAAACCCCCTCAAGGAAGAGTTTGTTGTCTATCTCACCACAAAATTCATTTTCCGCACATATATATATTCGCAATTGAACAGTAGTGTATCTCACTCGCAACACTCAGTGCTAGAATAGCGATAGCTGCGGAGGCTGGACATACTTTTGATATTCCGCTAAATTGAAAGGAGCTCTCGGGGATAAGTTGTTAGCATTTCGGCTCCCGACTCCGTTACTAAGACAGTATCTTCTAGCCTGATGCCCAAGTTCAGGACTTTGCCCTGTTTTACTGAACATTGGAAAAAAGCCAAAATGTTGTTCTTCTCAATCTTTGCTTCCGGGTTCGATTCCCCATTTCTCATTAGGAACGGTTGTTCCTCAACAGCCAGGCCGATATTGTGTCCCACCACAGGCCCTACCATAGGGAATTCAGAAGTTTTAGCAAACTCTCGCGGTATTGCCTGTATTTCATTTATGGCTATTCCAGGGCACAATTTTTCTAACATAATACTCTGTGCACCTCGTAATGTTTCATAAGCTTTTTGTAGTTGTTCGGGAGGTTTTCCGATAAAAAAGGTTCGGGCAATGTCACTGGTATAACCATGAATGACAGCTCCCATGTCTATTGTAACAATCTCCCCGGCAGATATTTTCTTTTGAGTGGCACGAGGATGGATGAGTCTGGCACGGGGTCCGGATGCTACATAAATAGTATGCTTAATAGCATCGGAACCCAACGTTACCATTCGATGTTGTGCTAAGGAGGCAACCTCAAGTTCCGTCATTCCTGGTTTCATTGCTTCTGCTACTGTTTTCATACCGGCATCTGCAATTTCGCAGGCTCTCCTTATGAACTCTATCTCTGTTTCAGATTTTACTGACCTGATTTGTTCTTCAATCGCCTCGGTAACATCTACAACTTCTACTTCAGGTAAATTACACTTGAATGAATCTCCTAGTTCTGTCATAGCTGTAGTATCCATAGCAACCGGTCCTTGTATTCCACCCAATTGTTTCAATACCTTTAGTACTTCCTTTCCCTGACTAGCCATAGTATAAGTTTTGACATTTACCCCTTTTGTTTGCTCAACTGCAGTATCTTTCTCAACCCAAAGTACAGCGAACACAGCTTCTGATTCCTGGGTTATGATAACTACGCCGCATGTTTGCATACTGGGTTCAGTGACATCGGTGAAATATTGTATGTTTTGAGGAGTGGACACCACTAATCCACTATAACCATTACGCCGCATGAAATCACGCGCTTTTTCTTGCCTTTGTACAATTTCGTTTATCATACTGTTCCTTCTCTTCCAGGTAAGCTACGCCTAATTTGATTACCTTTAACAATATTGCTAGCAGAAACTCAACGATACTACCATTGCTTGGTTAGAACAGTCAATCTCACAATTTAAATCGTGGCATTTACAACGGACGTCTATTCTCATATAATAAATAATATGCAGCTAGTTGCTAGGGCATTGCTAGGCAAAGTTTTACCCGTAGCTAAAAATGGCATATCTCAGAAAGTAACGCTGTTTTAACGCTAAATACAATTGTGATGTTGAGCATAAACTAAAATATGGCTTCCGTCCCTGTAGCTCAGCTGGACAGAGCGGCTGCCTTCTAAGCAGCGGGTCGTGGGTTCGAATCCCTCCAGGGACGCCATTTTTTGAAGCCAAAATGAACCCGATACTAAAGCTATGGCATGGGGCTTAATCATTAAATGGCACTAATTTGGCACTGATGGTATTATAAACTAGGCGATGACTGATAAGTATGACATAGAGGTGAAATTACTTGCCGTCACTCCTGATGCTGAAAAATTGATAGAGACGGCAGGTAGGCTATGTTGGGGCACGCAGGATAAAACAGGCACTGTACCCGACCGAATTCAGAAGTGGCTGGAGGTCGGGCACGAGTCAATGATTGAACATGCTTGCGCTACCTTCTACATTCGTGCCAGCCGCGTCCTGACCCATGAGCTTGTCAGGCACAGATTGGCAAGTTACAGCCAGAGAAGCCAGCGATATGTGAAGGAGACCGAGCCAAGATACGTCGAGCCACCTCCAATTAAAGACAACGAACCCGCCCATAAGCAGTTCGAGGAGGCAATGACGGCTTGCTGGCGAGCCTATGGTGACTTATTAGCCAAGGGGATAAAAGCTGAGATTGCTCGCTATGTCCTTCCCAATGCCTGTGAGACCCAGATAATCTGCACCTGGAATTTCCGCGAAATTCGCCATATCATCAAGCTGCGCACATCCAAGCGAGCGCTTCCCGAGTTTAGAGCTGTCGCCGAAGAAATACGGAAGATAGCGAAGGAAATAGCTCCCCAGGTATTTGCAGATTTATGATTTGTAGAGCGGAATCATTTCCTGGAGCTCTTATCGCTGACCTCCTTCGGATACCAGCGTTCATTAAAATCAGGAAGGTTTTTGCTATGGGTTAAGATGACAATCTCGTCGCCTTTATGGAGTTTTGTATCGTCATCAGCAAAGTGAAATTTATTGTCGCGATAGTAAAAAATAACCTTCGCATCTTTGGGAAGTCCAAGTTCACTAACACTAACTGCGTCCTCCTCACCAGCCGTAAAAGTAAAAAACCTGGCTTCTTCCTTTAACAATGTAGATAGATTGATATTATCAAGTCCGCGTACCATATTGTCCAAGTGACGGCTCATCGTCCATACCGGGACAATGGTATCTTCAAGCCCGAGTTCACGGCATAATTGCACCAAATCCGTATCTTCGATGCTGGTTATAACGCGCTTAAAGCCCATCGAGCGTCCCAGCAAGGATGTGATGATATTAATCTGGTCGCTATTGGTCAGGCAAAATAAAATATCGCTGTTTTTAGGGTCAACTTGACTGAGTATTGCCGGTCTGGCTGAATCGCCATGCAGGAAGCTGCAATCCAGTTCATCTGAAATCTGGTCGATTTTTTCCTTGTCGACTTCTATAATAATCACTTCGTGTCCCTGCTTTATAAATGTTTTAGCTGTTATAATCGTTAATGGGCTGGCTCCTGAAAACACAATCCTCATATTATTTCCTCCAGTCTCCTTCCAATCCAAGTCCGGGGATAGAATAGCACTAACCAAGCAATAATTTCCAATCTCCCAAGAAGCATATCTGCACATAGAACTCCTTTAAGGAGCGGATGCAGTTCGGGAGCAATTATTCCAGTCGATAATCCGACTGTGCCAACCGCCGACACAACCTCGAATAACGAATCAAGTGGGTTATACCCCATGCCTACAAATACCAGCCATGAAATCGCAATGGACGCCATAAAAATAAAAATGATGCTGAGGGCGTTCTGTATCTCGTCTGTTTCCAGCCGGCGCCTGCCAAGACTGGCTTCGACAACAGCTTGCTTGGGCATACCGGGACGCTGCAGAAAGATATAAAGTAACTGCCCCAAAATTAATAAGCGTAGAATCTTGATGCCTCCGGCAGTAGATCCGGCGCCGCCGCCCACAAACATGGAAAAAATGAGTGTAAGCTTTGCACCAGCGTTGAGCTGAGAAATATCTAATGTAGAGAAGCCGGCCGTTGATTGAGCAGAGAAAGCATTTAATATTCCATGGCGCAGTGCTTGAATCCAGCCGAAACCATCTTGGGTGAGAAACCATGCTATAAGTAACGCTGTCACCAAGCCGGCTATAAGAAGCCCCTGCAACTGGCGGTCTCGCAATAATATTCTTCCACCCTCTTTAAATGAACGAAAGTATAGGACCAAGGGAATAGCGCCTGCCACTGATAGCAATATCACCATCGCTTGTAGCCACGAACTACTAAGTCCTGCCAGGCTGGCATCGTGAGGTGAAAACCCTCCAGTAGATACTGCGGAAAGAGAGTATATTACGCTATTGAACCATCCGGCGCCCATCAACTCTAATGCAACAATGCCGAAACCGGTCAGAATTGAGTAAACGATAATCACACGGCGAGCATGTGCCCTGGTACTACCGACCAGGTCATCCTCATAGTCTTCCAAATCGCCAATGCGCTTGGCCGCCAGCCCCGGCCGTATCATGGTTGCCACGAAAAGAATCACGATACCCAGCCCCCCGGCCCACTGCATCCAGGCACGAGAAAATAGAAAAATAGCCGATTTATCTGCTACCGAAACCGTAACGCTCAAACCTGTTGTTGTTACGCCGGAGATAGTCTCGAACAGCGCATCTGCAAAGCTTAAGCCGGAAGCCATGATAGGCCAGGTCATCACCAGCGGCGCAAATAGAAACACCAGAGCGGTAACGACCATGGCTTCGTTCGTTTGGATGCGTTTGGGAGTCGGCAACCTTTGCAGGAAGAAACCTGTCGCAAAGACACCCACCACAACAATAGCATATCGGAGGGTAACACGGTAATCGCCGAGTAGAATGGATACAACTAACGGCACCAGCGTAAGCACTGCCAGAACAATGCAGAGTTGGCCGAAATATTTCAGTACCGGCCGAGGTCGAACGGAATACCTCAGTGCACGCACTATTAACCCCGTCTCATTTCAATTCTATACATTGATATCGCCTCCATATCTGATCCTTGATAACTATATGAGCTGAGAGATGCAAGTCGGATATGAAGTATATGTGTCAATTACACCCTATTATAGCTCTTTTACACAAG
>Ga0180301_10002460_pt1 | contig 14558 bp, 15 predicted proteins | sample GuaBasSediGuay16_FD_121797 | JGI IMG/M metagenome (GOLD analysis project Ga0180301, IMG submission 121797) | Subseafloor sediment microbial communities from Guaymas Basin, Gulf of California, Mexico - Guay16, Core 4569-2, 12-15 cm | ecosystem: Environmental > Aquatic > Marine > Hydrothermal...
GATTAGGCAGGAGAACAGTGAGTACCTCTCCAAGAGGCTTGAGGAGATCGAGGGGGTAACGCCCATAAAGGTGGATAAGAGACTCACCAAGCACCAGCCATGGCCCTACGCGTTCAAGTACGACTCAGGGAGCTTTAGAGGCGCTCCACTGGAGAGGTTCGTGGAGGCCCTCAGGGCTGAGGGCATACCCTGCGGCCGGCCTCACCAGCCCCTGCATCTAACCCTGGTGCCCAGTCCTCCAGACAGAGTCAAGAAGCGGAAGAAGTATCCAGTGGCCGAGAGGGCTTACTTCGAGGAAGCTGTGACGCTTCCGCAGTGGCTGTTCCTGGGCACGAGAGAGGATATGGACGATGTAGTTGAGGCCATTGCCAAGATACAGCGCCACGCTGACGAGCTCTGAACAGGCGCTCTGGGTCAGGGCTTAAGCCGGAGGTGGCTGATGACTCCCCGAGCTCGTAGGAGAGTGGACAAGCTTATCAGGAAGTGGTCATCGGGTGGGATGAGATGTTCAAGCTTATCGAGTGTGAGGGGGTAGTCAGGGTACCTCCCAGCCTGATGAGTAAGCCTTTAAGGGAGGCTGTACTGGAGGTTCTGCGGAGGGAGTACTGTGGCCAGGTAATTAGGGACCTCGGCGTGGTGGTGAGCGTCCTGGATGCTGAAGCCTCTGAGTACGGTGTTATACTGCCGAGCGATGGAGCGCTCTACCACAGGGCTAAGTTCACACTGCTAGTTTACCAGCCGGTGATGCAGGAGGTGGTGGAGGGGGAGGTGACGGTTGTCGAGGCTAGCGGGCTCCTAGTCAGGATCGGGCCGGTGGAGGGTTACATCCACAGGAGCCAGATACTTGACGAGGTGGTTTCTTACAGCAGGGAGCAGAGCGTTGTGATAGGCGAGAGAAGCGGCAAGGTCCTAAGGAAGGGCGATAGAGTCAGGGCTAGGATAATAGGCGTGGGCTACGGTGGGAGGAGGCAGACCCTCAGGATTCAGCTCACGATGAAGCAGCCTTACCTGGGTAAGATCGAGTGGATAGAGGAGGAGCTGGCCAAAAGTGTCGCTAAGCCAGCGAAGGGTGGAGGGAGATGAGGCGTAGGAGGCCGCCCTTCAAAGCCTGTATAAAGTGCAAGCTGCTCGTCCCCTTCAATGTTGAGGAGTGCCCCAACTGCGGCTCTAGGGAGTTCAGTGAGGAGTGGGAGGGCATGGTCATAATACTCGACGCGGAGAGATCGCAGGTAGCCAAGAGGTTAGGGATAGGGAAGCCGGGTCGCTATGCCATCAAGCTCAGGAGATGAGAACTCATCTTAAGCTGAGGGAGGAGCTACGAGAGGCGTGTAGGATCCCCCTGGGCGTAGCGATATACCGTGAGCCTCGAGAGGCAGTCCTCCTAATCAGGGAGCTCATCCAGGCGGTAAGGCCCCCGATGCTTATTAGCGTGGGTGACTTCGTCACAGCTAACCTGTGGCACAGCGGCTTGAGGCCTGACATTGCAATAGTGGACTTGAGGGTCATGAGGCGTGCCTCTGAGCGCGACGTGCGAGGAATGCTGGGTAAGGGCTACGTAGTGCTCAGATGTGTAAACCCGCCCGGTACCCTGACGCAGGACGCTATTACACGTGTTAAGGATGCGGTGAGAGCAGCGGAGGAGGGGAGCAGAGCCCTACTCATAGTTGAGGGCGAGGAGGACCTGCTGGCCCTACCAGCCATCGCCTTCGCCCCTGACCGCTCAATAGTGGTCTACGGGCTGTGGCTGGGGGCGGCGGTAGCGGTAATCTGCCACCCATACGTGAAGCGGGGAGTTAAGAGGTTCATGAGGGAGGGCTTCACAGAGGCTTAGCGCCTCGAGGAGGGCGAGCACCACTAGCCTTAAAAGTACGCGTGTTGAAACGCTTCAAACGTGGCTGAGGGTTTTAAGGTGGAGGTGCTCGAGAGTAGGGATAACAAGTTGATCGGGCGGAAGGAGCTGATAGTGAAGATCAGCCACTGGCCTCAAGGCACGCCTCCCCGCAGCGTGGTGAGGGAGTACATAGCTAAGATGCTGGGCGTGGATCCCGACGTGGTATACGTGAGGAAGATTAGGACTGAATACGGCATGTGCGAGAGCTACGCCAGGATACATGTATATGATACAGTTGAGAGGGCTCTTCAGATAGAGCCCGAGCATATAGTCAGGAAGAATAGGGGTGAGGAGGGCGGTGGCTCACGTACATAAGCTATACGAATTCGACTACAAGACAGGGAAGATAAAGCTCAAGAACAAGAAGTGCCCGAGGTGTGGCTCAATAATGGCACATCACATGGTCCCGGTCGAGAGGTGGCACTGCGGCAAGTGCGGCTACACGGAGTTCGTTAGGAGGAGAGGAAGTAGGCGGAAGTAGGGGGAGGAGGCTAGTTGAGGGGGGCTGAGCCCATAGTCTTGGGTATTGAGAGCACTGCTCACACATTCGGGGTGGGCATAGCGACTACGAGGCACATACTAGCTAACGTGAACTCGGTCTACGAGCCTAAGGCGGGAGGCATACACCCCAGGGAGGCAGCTGAGCACCATAGCAAGGTTGCCAGCGAGGTCCTCATCCACGCGCTGAGGGAAGCAGGGCTCAGTATCCGAGATGTAGACGCTATAGCCGTGGCCCTAGGGCCTGGAATGGGGCCCTGCCTTAGGGTTGGAGCCACGCTGGCGCGTTACCTAGCTGTCAAGTACTCAAAGCCGTTGGTGCCCGTGAATCACGCTGTAGCTCACGTGGAGATAGCAAAGCTGACTACAGGCTTCAGGGATCCGCTGGTCGTATACATAGCTGGGGGTAACACCATCATAACGACACTCGTCGAGGGGCGCTATAGGGTGTTTGGGGAGACCCTGGACATACCCCTCGGCAACTGCATGGACACTTTCGCTAGAGAGGTCGGGCTCGGCTACCCCGGGACGCCGAGAGTTGAGGAGAAGGCTATGGGAGCTAAGAGCTACATTGAGCTGCCGTACGTGGTTAAGGGCCAGGACCTCCAGTTCTCCGGCCTCCTGACCAAGGCTCTCAGGCTGGTAAGAGAGGGGGCGAGGCTAGAGGACGTGTGCTACAGCCTCATCGAGACCGCGTACTCAATGTTAGTGGAGGTGGCTGAACGGGCCCTCGTACACACTGGCAAGCGTGAAGTAACGCTAACAGGCGGAGTCGCTAGGAGCAGGCTACTGTGCAGGAAACTAGAGGCGATGGCCAAGCTGCACGAGGCGGTCTTCAAGCCTGTAGACCCGGAGTACGCCGGCGATAACGGCGCCATGATAGCCTACACGGGCGCGCTGGCGTACGCCAGCGGGGTTACCATGAGCGTAGAGGAGAGCGCCGTAAGGCCCATGTGGAGGCTCGATCAAGTCGAGATACCCTGGTCGCGTACAGCTAAACTTCTCCGTAACTCCTGAGGAAGCCCAAGCCACGCTAGAGCCGCGTGAGAGCCCACCCAATCAATAAGTCCTCGCTAGTCTTCTTGAAGAGGGGGTGGTAACACGGCTTCGGGAGTGGAGGAGAGGGGGAGCGGTGAGGAGGGCGCGAGGGCTCTAACCCTCTCAGCCGCATCTAGGCTACTTGAGGATCTCGGGGCTGAGTGGATAAGCCTCTTGGGAGTAGGAGCTGAGGCAGTAGTGGTGAGGTGTAGGTGGAGGAGCTTTGACGCAGTCGCTAAGTACAGGGTGCCTAAGCCCTATAGAGATGAGCGGCTGGACAGTGTGCTGAGGAGGAGAAGGACTGTGCTGGAGGCTAAGCTCCTGATCGAGGTTAAGAAGCTGGGGATCCCTGCGCCGACGCTGCTGTACGTCGAGCCTGAGCTACACATCCTGCTGATGGACTTCATACCAGGCACCAGGCTTAGAGACGTGATCGTTAGACTTGATAAGCCGGAAGAGGTTTTCCGGAAGCTGGGCTTCTATACCGGCTTAATGCATGAACGGGGCATAGTTCATGGAGACTTGACGACCTCCAATGTAGTGATGGTGAACGGCGATGCTTACATCATAGACTTCGGCTTGGGTGCCTTCACTAATGAGTTGGAGGAGCAGGGCGTGGATGTCCACTTAATGCTTAGATCCCTCGAGAGCACTCACCCATCCCTAGTACCCCCCCTATACTCTGCGTTCATGGACGGGTATGAGGAGGCTAGGGGGGCGGAGGCCAGGAGAGCTGTAGAGGAGAAGGTCGTCGAGATCAGGAGGAGGGGCAGGTACGTAGCTGAGCGCCGCCTAAAAGCTAGGCGCAGCGCCTCAACATAACCTTTTTAATGCGTCCGCCCCACCACTCTAGGCGCCATGAACAAGAAGAAGGAGAAGGGCCGCTCACACTCCACTAGGCCTCCGAAGCTGATAAAGCCTGAGTGGGTTAAGATGAGCCCTGAGGAGGTCGAGGAGCTAGTCGTGTCGCTGTACAGGAAGGGCTATCCGCCGTCCATGATAGGTATCATCCTGAGGGACATGTACGGCATACCCCTAGTCAAGGCAGTTACGGGCAAGAAGCTGACGAGGATACTCGAGGAGAGGGGGCTAAAGCCTGAGATCCCCGAAGACTTGATGAACCTGATAAGGAGGGCAGTCAGGGTTAGGAGACACCTAGAGGAGCATCCAAAGGACTACCACTCTAAGAGGGGGCTACAACTGATAGAGTCTAAGATCCACAGATTAGTTAAATACTACAAGAGGAGGGGAGTGCTACCCCCCGACTGGAAGTACAGGCCTGAGAGGATAAGCATCTTCGCCTAATGAAGGGCTTAAATGAGCTCCTCGGGCTAGTGGCGAGAGCTGCAGAGACGGTAGAGGGAGCTGGGGATAAGCGTGCACTACTCGTATCACACTACGATGCTGACGGCCTTGCTGCAGCTTCAATCCTGGCGCACACGCTCGTCACCAAGGGTTTCGCAGTCCAGGTAGTCATACTAGAGCAACTCACGCCCAGCTCCCTAGCCCGCCTAGAGAGGATAGCGCCTAGCTACCCCCTCGTTATAATAGCCGATATGGGGAGCAGTGCGCTGCGAGAGCTGGCTAAGCTGCAAGCCCGCGTGATCGTGATGGATCACCACATGCCGGGAGAAGCGTGTGAAGATGTAGTTGAGGTCAATCCTCACAGGGTAGGCGTCGACGGGTCGAGAGAGGTAAGCAGTGCTGGGCTAGCATACCTCCTCTCCAAGGAGCTCATTGGGGAGTCCGCGGTAAGGCACTCCCCGCTGGCCGTGGTAGGCGCCCTAGGGGATAGGCAGGATGTGGGCAGGAGATTTCGGCTCATAGGGGTTAATAGGTTGATAGTCGAGGAGGGAGTTAGCTCAAACCTCATAGGGGAGAGCATAGGATTGAGGATCTTCGGGGGGGCTCGGAGACCGCTCATTAAGGCCCTAGCCTACACTACTGACCCATTCATACCCGGCATCACAGGTGACGAGAGTGGCGCTCTAGCATTCCTGAAGAGCATAGGGGTAAGCCCGTCTAGAGATGGAGAGCCCAGGACTATGGGCGACCTCAGCAGGGAGGAGAGGAAGAAGCTAGCGTCCGCTCTCGTTAAGCACCTGATAAGCCTGGGCTACCCTGTCAGCGAGGCTGAGCGGATATACGGCGCCACCTATACGATACTCAGCGAGCCTGAGGGCAGCCCGCTGAGGGATGCCAGGGAGTATGCCCAGCTGCTAAACGCTAATGGGAGGATGGGGCGCTACGGGCTGGCGATAGCCCTGGGGATGGGCGCCCGAGGCGACACCCTAATGGAGGCCGTCAATGTTGCTGGCCAGTACAGAGGCTTGCTCGCTAAAGCCTTCAAGTGCGTGAGAGAGGAGGATGTAGTCAGCGAGGGGGCGTATTACGTCTTAGTGGACCTAAGGGGAAGGACCTTCCTTAATGAGAGGATGAGTGGAGCCCTAGCATCACTGCTAACTCCCTCGCTGTCGAGGGACAAGTTACTGGTAGTGGCAGTTGACGCAGCTGAGGGGATTAAGCTATCCGTCCGTAGAGGCCGTGACTCGATAAAGGTTAATGTTGGAGAGATCTTGAGAAGAGCCGCCCAGCTAGCAGGGGGCGTAGGTGGGGGACACGAGAACGCCGGTGGAGCTACGATCCCTGCCGAAAAGCTGGGAGAGTTCCTCAGGCTCTTAGATAAGGAGGTGGCACGAATTGCGGGTTCTCGAAGTTAACGCGGTGCTGCGCATCTCACTAAGCGATCCCTTAGAGGCACGTAGCATCGCTACAGCTCTCTCAGCCGATGATGAGAGCCTCCATGATTCGAGCATCAAGACAAGCCTCACAGGCCTTGAAGTAGTAGTCGAGGTGCGCCACTGGGGCAGTTCGCCTATAAGGGGGGCTAGAGCACTGCTCGACGATGTGCTCAGAGTTTTGGGGGCTCTCGGCGTGCAGTAGGAGGGAAAGGTTTAAATATAGCCACGCTACTGGCAAAATGCTTAAAAGGGTTTCGGGCGATAGCCATGGGCGAGGAAGTTGTAGATAGGGAGATCGTAGAGAGGCTCTACCCCATAGAGGAGGTTAGAGAGTGCCCCCAGTGTGGAAGTGACAAGCTGATCTACGACCCCGTGAGGGGGGAGATAATATGCGCCGTGTGCGGCTACGTGGTCAGCGAGAGAGAGATCGACAAGGGGCCTGAGTGGAGAGCATTTGATAGTGAGGAGAGGGAGAAGAGGAGCAGGGTTGGCGCCCCGATCACTAGGTACACGCCGGATGCCCTAGCGACCGACATAGACTGGCGGAGCAAGGATGCCGCGGGCCGCGAGCTCGGGCTTAGGAAGAAGGTGGAAATGTTCAGGCTGCGGAGATGGCACATGAGAGCACGCGTACAGTCTAGCCTCGAGAGGAACCTGAGCCAGGCTCAGCAGGAGCTCGACAGGCTTGGGGCACAGCTGGGCCTCCCCAAGAGAGTGCTGGATAGGGCGAGGGAGATCTATAGGCGCGCCCTGGAGATAGGCCTCGTCAGGGGCAGATCCATCGAGTCAGTCATAGCAGCGGCGATATACGCGGCATGTAGAGAGATGAAGGTACCCAGGACCCTGGACGAGATAGCTAGGTTCACGAGGGCTGGCCGCAAGGACGTAGCCAGGTGCTACAGGCTATTGCTCAGGGAGACCTCGCTGAAGGTCCCCCTGCCCAGCCCGATAGACTTCGCCCCGAGGATAGGTAACGTGTTGAAGCTCAGCGCAGCCACAGTCAGGGATGCCATAGACATACTTAAGCGCGCACAGCAGCTGGGGATCACCGCTGGCAAGGACCCTGCCGGGCTAGCAGCTGCGGCAATCTACATCGCCGCCCTTAAGAGAGGTGAGGTTAGGACTCAGAAGGAGGTAGCTAGGGCTGCTCAGGTGACTGAGGTTACAGTGAGGAATAGGTATAAGGAGCTGGTCAAGAAGCTCAAGATAGATCTACCAGTTAAGAAGAGCTAATCCCGGACCTCCAACTACCTCGCCGCTTCTCCACGAGGACGGCCTCTTCAACTACTAGCGTGGCATCATAGTCGATGCCCTCGATCCTCCACTTAAGCAGCACCAGCCTCTTCCTGAATAGTGGCATGTCCAGGACCAGCGTCTCGTACTCGCCCCCCTCCCCCGAGGGGTTCAGATAGCGTCTAAGTGACTCCAGCATCTTCACTATCTCCATGTCTATCCGCCTGCCCAGCAACGTCTTCCTCAGTGGGTAGCCAGCGACCCTGGTGAAGATCACGTGAAAGCCCCTCTCCACGACCTCTCTCAGCACTGACGCATCATCTCTCATCCAGAGCGGGTTGATGCACTCTAAGCCAAGCTCCCTACACACCCTCTCGAACCTAGTCGCCTGATAGCTAGACTTGATGGCCCCCGTCACCACGCCCTCAACACCGTAGACACGCTTGGCCCGCGCCAGGGCCCTCCTGAGAGCTGCTAAGCCTCCCTTCTCATCATCGGGAGAAGGCTCCTCAATTAAGGGGAGCTGGAGAGCCTCGGCCTGCAGCCTAACCAGGTGGATGTTGGGATAGTGAAAGAGCCAGCTCTCCTCAGACTCGGGCCTAAGCGTCACTAGACAAGCCACCTCGTGCTCTTCGCTAGCCTTCAATAAGGCGAGGCTCGAGTCCTTGCCCCCCGAGTATAGGACACATACCCTCACTTACGCCTCCCCCTCAAAGTTAGCTGTAGCTCTGAAAGAGCCGCGTACCTGAGCGCCTCCTCTAAGCTGGCCGCAAAGGCCAGGTAGGACGTCAGCTCGTAAGCCTCGCCCGGCCTGAGCGGCTGCTCAGGCGATATCACGAGCACTAAGTGACTACCATAACTCCGCCCGAAGCTCATGGCGATAACCTCAGATCTCTCAGGAGGGGCTACCAGTGTCGCAGCCCCAGCTTCACTATACACTACTGCCTGGTGCTCCGAGACTAGGTGTGGAGTCTCATACTCCCAGACCCTAGCCTCCTCAACCCCCTCCCCATGCCTAGCAGCAAGTCCTCGTGCCTCGCGCCCCCCCGGCTTCACGAACGCCGTCAGGAAGAGCTCCGGCTTTAGCGCTCTTCCAGACTTATTCTCTAACACCGTGTGTAATGCCACGAAACTGCTCCCCGGCCTGACTAGGTAGTATTGGGATACCTCGAGCCCCCTAAGCTCTGTATTCTCCTCGCTAACCACTCTAGCATGTAGCTTCAGGCCCCTCCAGCCCTCGACGTATACCTCCTCAGCCATCCACTTCTCCTTGCAGAGCTTGTCGCGCCCCAGGCTCGAAGCGAGGCGCACGCCTCCATACCACGGGTTAATCCACACCTGCTGTGAGGGCTGGGGATACGACGTTAATAGCTGCTCAACACCTCTCAGCTCAATGCTGTAGACGCTGCCCGCGAAGCTAGGCGATACCCTCATCCTCATGACGCCATTATCTACGAGCCACGAGCCATGCTCCTCGCGTACGACGACCTCGCCGCCCCTCAATGCTATTATGGGCACCTCTCCTCTAAGCAGCCCATAGCTCGAGTCAAGCACATACTTTATCGCGAAGGCGCCGACTGACGCGGGCGTAACCCCCACCTCCCACTTAACCACGTCTTCCTCGAGCTCCACTCTCAGCTCTCTGGGCTCCACCTCCACGCCCTCTCCCCACAGCTTCAGGACTCCTCTCAAGTGCTTGCCCCTCCGCTTCCTTAACACAAGCTCTACGCGCGATTGCCGCCCAGCCTCTAGGAGAGCAGGCCTGGGGCGCGTGGAGAGCTCCACTACTTTAAGCTTGTGGGGCGGGAGAGCTGGCAGGGGCTTACGCATTATTGAGAGCCAGTAGAGCCGCCTCACATCTCCCCACATCCCACCGCCTACATAGAATACAAGCCTGGCAACTCTAGTCCTCGAGCAGGGAGGGGCGCTGAACCTGTACGTCAGCGTGGGCAGCATGCAGTCCGAGAAGTCTACCTCTTCAAGCCCCTCAGTCTCCCACGCTACTCCGCAGACCAACCCTCCTCTCAAGACGTAGCAAGCCCACCCCTCTCCATAGCTCGAGGGGCTCGTGGGCAAGTCGCCGCGCCTCCCGGGGAACTCAAGCGGCACGACGGGAGCTTCAAGTAACCCGTTCTCGAGAGGAACTACCAGCTTCTCAGCCCTCCACGGCGAAGCCCAGGAGCTTATCCTCAGCTTGCCAGTGCGTTCACCATCTGAGGAGTTCTCAAGCCAGTAGGTAACCTCTACCGCTGGATTACTGGGCATGACTTCGAACTCCTTAACTAGCTTCAGGCCCGGCATATCGCGCACAGGCGCGCTCAATCGCACCTTAACTCCACGCCCCTCCCGGGAGACACTATATTCGAAGAGCTCTCTCGACAGCATATTTGGCCAGAATGGCGGGCCGAGGCTCTCCCCGCTCAGCTGGGCTATTACCTCTCCCTCCCTATCGCTGACAGTTATGCGCCCACCCCTTAGCTCCACCCGTAAGATAGCGTCTCCCCTATCAAGTACTAGTACCTCCCTCTCGGGATCGTGGTACCAGCTAACTCTCTCGGGTGAGGGACAGGTGAAGAAGACGCGTACAGGACCCCCCTCACAGGATGCATCCCCCAAGTCAGCACGGTAGTAGATGGATAGCTCACCAGCCTCCACCCTCCTCCCCACCTCGACCTCCAGGGGGAGAGCGACGCCCTCCCTGGGGCCCAGCGTGATAACCCTGCTGACTGGGCGCGCAGAGATGCCCTCCCCCGCCACCAGGGTAATTCTGAACTTAGCCTTCCTCTTGAGCCTGTTCTCAATATTCAGCAGGAGCTCGCCCCTATACCCGGGGGGCACGGCTCGGGGGTAGATCAGCGAAGCCGCTAGGGGCGGGACCTCCTCGAAGCCCGTCACCAAGTTCAGTGCCAGGTCCCCCAGGAGCACAGTGCTCCTAATCCTCCTGGAGGGCTCGCCGCGGGGCCTTGGCTTAGCTCTGGGATCCACTAGGAGGACGGCCGATGCATACTCCTCGCCACCTGGAGGCACATCAAGGATCGGGGATGCCTTGGACTTGAATGAGAGGCCTGGATCGAGCATTGGCATTATTACAGCTCTGAGGGGCGATGCTCCCGAGTTCCTGAGGCGCCAATAGACCCTGAATGGCAGACCTCTGCCGATTGGGGGCTCATCAGTGTAGCACTCAACAGCCCCTTCCCTCCACTCAACGCCAGTCACGCCCCACGCATAGGCGTCTACGTACACCTTTAGAGCATCGCCATCAACCTCCCAGGAGTATACGTACGTCCTCCTCCCCCTCACCTTGTAGTCGTCCTCCTCTATGCTGAGCTCCCGCTTAAACGAGTACAACGCCCCGGGATGCCGCGCAAAATAGGCCCGCGCTGGAGGCAGCTTCAGTATAGCTGGCAGGTAGTTCTGCATGTAGACCCCCGTCTCAGGAACCCAGAAGAAGCCAAGCTTCTTGTAGAGCCTAATCGCCCTGGCGTTCCCGGGCCATGTGTGGAGATCCACTCTATCCACGCCGAGCTCAATGCTCCTCCTAATGGCTTCCTTCAACAACCTAGTTCCAATCCCCCTCCCCCTGTACTCCGGGTGCACATTCAGGAGAGCAATGTACGTGGCATCAGGCCCCAGCCAGTGTCTATCGAGCCTCAGGTAACCCACTATCCTGCCATCAAGCTCTGCCACTAAGTGGGCTATCGTATTCGTCCTCCTGAACTCCTCAAGCACCCTCTCAGGGGTGTACGGCACGCCTCCAGTCAAGCCTCCTGGCCAGCCTTCCTCACTTTCATTAAAGAGGCGTGCAACTTCAGCCGCGTCCTCTGCTCTAAAGTCTCTGATGCAGAGAGGCATCGCCGAGAGGTGTATCCCCACTCATCACTTTAAACCTACTGGGCATTAAGCGAGCCTGTCCCTAAGCGAGTGCGCTGGAGGGGCAGGTAGCTCGGCCTCCAGCCAGCATCTCTAAGTGTCTCTTGAAGGGCCTGAGGAAGGCTATATCGGCGAGGGGGTACAGGATGCCCATCTTCCTCTTGAAGACGCTTATCACCTCTTTCAAATTGAGGAAGAGGTATAGCTTCGCTGCAGCAGCCGTGAGCCTTGAGGAGAAGCAGCGGGCCTTAAGCCCACTCAGCCTAAAGTACTCGAGGACGAAGGCTTTGGCGAGCTCCCACTTGCGCCCAGCTGACATGAAGGCGTAGGCATAGGCGACGTCGAACACTGGATCGCCCACTCGCGCATCCTCAAAATCTATTATGTAAACGCCGTCCCTAGCCATCAGCACATTCCCAGGATTATAGTCGCCGTGAACCAGGGCTGGCCTCTCAACTCTTAGCTCTTCAAGAGTCCTAGCGACCTTAGAGGCTACCCTGCCGCGGGGGCCAGCCAGCCTAGCCAGAAGCCTCAAGGCCTCAGCCTCGCTCCTCCAGAAGCTCTCCCCCCTCCCGAAGAGGCGTGGACTTAGCTCCTCGAGGGGGATGCTATGCAGCCTAGCTAGCGCAGCTCCCAGCGCTCTAGCAGCAGTTACTCTCGACTTCTTTCTCTCAAGTACCTTCTCCGCCGTGACGCCCTCAACCCACTCCCACGCGAGGAGCGGCCTGCCCGCGAACTCTCCCTCGAGGTCTACCAGGGCTATCCTGGGAGCTCTGAGGCCGTGTCTAGGCATAAGCCTGAAGAGCGCCAATTCCTTCTCAGCCTTAAGCCTGGCGTTCCTGCCCTGATAGAGCTTAACCGCGTACCTCCTGATGCGGCGTCCATCTCTCACCTCGAGCTTGAAACCTTCATTGCCGAGCCCGCCCAGCCTCTTGTACCTAACTAGCTCACCGCCCAGGGCCTTGGCAACTTCTGCCAGCCTCACACGTATAGGCTCAGCCACACCACTTTAAGTGGATCGCTCCCTCTAGCGTCAGCCTCCTCCACAGCGCTAGTAGCGCAGGCGTCAGCTGGGGGACTGAGAGGAAGGCCTTAATGAGCTTGTGGCCAACTTCGTAGGCGACTCTCTCATCATCGGGCAGCAGCCTTAGTAGGAGGCTCCCCCCTCTCAGGAAGTAGGATGCGCCCGGTATGAGCCTGCCTTCGAGCACGGGAGCCGCGAAGGCCTCAGTGAGCCTAAGCACGACACGCCTGGCCAGTGAGTTGCTGATGTGCTCAGCGATCCTCCTAGCCCTCATTAAAAGCCTTAATATGGCCCTACCCCTCTGCCTAAGCACCAGCCCCAGTCCCGAGGCACGCAGGCTCCACAGCTCAGCCTTAGTGAAGTTCACGTAACCCATCTTGAGATCGTAGAGCGCATCCACGAGATCATCGAGCAATCCAAGCGCCGTGCCTAATAGCTCTGCTACCCTCTCCTCATATCCATTCATCCTCAACCTGCCTAGAGTGAAGTAGAGCCTGAAGAAGGCGACGGCCTTGTACTTGAGCAGCCTCAGCATCTCCCTGCCCCCCATGCTCTTCCCCCTGCGTGCAGCGTCGACTAGCGCACTCCAGTACAGCTCCCTGATGGCCCTCCACACCTTCTCCCGCTCAGCCTCGCTGTAGTACTGGCGTAGGTTCTCGAGGAAGAAGCGTAGCCAGGCATGCCTCAAGAGCCTCGACCTACACGCCTCACCCTTTGCAGCTCTCAATACCTCGCCCCACTCGCTCCTTAGGACTTCCCGTGCCTCGATGGAGCCTAGCGAGTCTATGACGTCGTCAACCTCCCTTATGTACGCCCAGGCCATGCTCCAGGTCTCTGACTCCACCCGCTCCGGGATCAGCTGGCTCCCATAGTGCAGGAAGTCTCTGCCCCTGAGCAGCTTCCTCGCCGTACACACGGCTGCATCGTAGGACAAGGCGTAATCCCGGCTTAACGCGATGCCTGCCCAGGTCCTCACTAGGTGCCTCATACGGCGCCTGCCCCGCTAAGCCCGCTTAATGAACTTGTACCTCTCGTATATCAGCTCCACTCGATCGCGCAGCTTAAACTCGGCATTTATGCGCACGCCCCCCAACACTGTATAGAACAGCGCGGCCTCCTCCGTGATCGACTCCGGGAATAGGGGTATCCTCCTCCTAAGCCCCCTACTCACAAACTCTAGGTACAGGACATCGCCCTCAACCTCAACCTTGACTCTCACAGTACCATTGTAGGCCTCGTACACCCCCTCCACCTTCTCATAGACCTCCTCAAGACCTATGAAGGGGAGCTTGCGGGGATCCTCCCCAAGGGCTAGTGCCAGGGCATACATCCCTATCCTAGAGAGGGGATAGCCGCTGGCGTTAGCCAGCACTGCGACCCCCAGACCCGAGCTAGGCACGTAGCCCACAAACGCCGTGTACACCAGCACTGAGCCGCTGTGGTGCACCAGCTTCCTCCCGCAGAAGTCTGGGGTGATCACCCACCCCAGGCCGTAGCACTCGCCGCCCAGTACCTGCCATGGCACGCTAGCCCTGGGCCTCTCCATCTCCTCGATCACGCTCCTCGCAACTAGCCTGACACCGCCTACCTCCCCACGCCCCAAGTACAGCGACAAATACTTTGACAAGTCGAGCACGTTGCTTAGCAATCCTCCATCAGATGTGATGCCGTAGGGGAAGCGGGATGGACGAGGGTGCCCCTCCTCCAGCAAGTATGGTGTGGCTAGCTCTGGATCAGCCTCAGCCTCCTCCCTACTAAAGTAGCTCCTCTCCATCCCTAAAGGCTTCAGAATCCTCTCCTTAACGTAGTCCTCATACCTCACTCCCGACAGCTTGGAGATGAGTAGGCCTAGCAGCACGTAGCCCTCATTCAGGTAGAAGAACCTCTCCCCTGGTCTAGCGACAGCCCACTCCTGAGCTCTTGACATGAAAGCAATGACATCCTCAGGCTTGGCCAGTGGCATCCAAACATCTCCCCCCTCTACAGTGCCAGTTATGAGGGCCTCTGCGTATCCCAGGGCTGGAATCCCAGAGGTGTGGGACAGCAGGTGCTCTATAGTCACAGGCTCTCCAAAGGGTCTGAGCTTCACTGGCAGATACCTATCCACTGGATCATCTAGGCTCAGGAGCCCTCTCTCCACTAGCTGCATGACTGCGAGCGCCGTAAAGGACTTCGTAACCGATCCAATGCCGTATACCGTTGAGGGAGTGGCTTGCAGCATCCTCTCAATGTCTCTAAAGCCGAAGGCCCTCGAGTAAGCGAC
>Ga0180301_10002461_pt1 | contig 14555 bp, 14 predicted proteins | sample GuaBasSediGuay16_FD_121797 | JGI IMG/M metagenome (GOLD analysis project Ga0180301, IMG submission 121797) | Subseafloor sediment microbial communities from Guaymas Basin, Gulf of California, Mexico - Guay16, Core 4569-2, 12-15 cm | ecosystem: Environmental > Aquatic > Marine > Hydrothermal...
GTATATACTGCTGGAGAAGCACAGACACTAATGGACATACATGGTATAATGCCTGGAAAAGAGATAGTTATCATAGGCTCAGGAGATGTAGGGCTTATTATGGCTAGAAGATTCGCACTAGAAGGAGCACGCGTTAAAGCCGTCATCGAGATACTGCCACATCCTGGCGGTTTGATGAGAAACGTTGTACAATGTCTAAAAGACTTTAATATACCGCTACTCCTCAGCCACGTAGTCACTAAGATCATTGGTAAGAAGAGGGTAGAGAAAGTAGTTGTAGCTAAGGTGGGAGAAGGGTTCAAGCCTGTAGAGGGTACAGAATTCGAAATCCCGTGCGATACCGTAGTTATAGCCGCTGGTTTAAGGCCTCATGTAGACCTACTAGAGAAGCTAGGTGTACTAATGGACCCTGCTACTGGCGGCCCCGTTGTAAACGAGTTGCTTGAAACAAGTGTGCCTGGAATATTCGCTGCTGGTAACGCATTGGTTATAAACGATCTAGTTGACTACGTTGTTGAACAAGGAGAGCTAGCTGCTGAAGGAGCCCACTTATTTGTATCCAATGATGGCTTGCCTACAATTGACTGGAAACCTATTGTAAAGGGTAGAAACGTAAGGTTAGTAGTACCCCACTACGTCAGCTGTGAGAGAAGAGTCACTATTTATGCTAGGGTTAGAGAGCCGGAAGAGAGAGTATTTGCTAGGATACCCGAGATCGGTATCAGGAAGTTCTACATAGCCGTTAGACCCGCTGAGATGATAAGACTCGATCTAGAGAAGGAGGATCTATCAAAGGCTTTACACGAATCAAAGATCACTCTGGAGGTGAGCCCCCCTGGCTGAACAAGAGCTGATATGTATACTCTGCCCTCTAAGCTGTACACTAAAAGTCGTAGTAAAACCTGGTGGAAAGATAACTGTAACAGGTAATCAGTGCGCTAGAGGAGTAGAGTATGCGAAGCAAGAAATACTGAACCCGGTAAGACCAGTAATGTCCGTTGTAAAAGTAAGAAACGGGGATATGCCCACAGTATCCGTTATAACGAGCAAGCCTGTACCGAAGAAGTGCATTCCCGAAGTCATGAAGGCTACAGCCGAGGTAGAAGTAGAAGCCCCCGTAGAACTAGGACAGGTCATACTGAAAAATATATGTGGAGCCGATATAATTGCTACGAGGAGAGTAAAAAGGGTAACATAAACTTTTTCTCTTTCTCAGATCTTTATCCTAAAGTCCTCTAAGTGTTTTCCTCTATGAACCAACTACATGTTTGCAACTACTGCCTTATAACTAGTTCCGCTGAAGCCGTTGCTTTACACCCTTATTACCCAGCTTATCTAGGTATTGTAGTATAAAGAAGACAGGAGTGCTAGAGCATTGAAGATCATAGCTGTGGTATCGAAAACAGCGCATATTCTTGTCCAGCTCTACAGCCTGTACCAGGTGTATTCGGAGGATAGAACGCCACTACACCATCCATACTATGGCGAGATAAGCGAGCAACTCTACTATGGGTACCTATTGGAGAGAGAAGGGCTATGGGAAGAAGCCTTTAAAGCTGTAATAGGATTGAATCACAGCAAGAAGGTTAATGGAGTGCTAAAAAAGATCGCGAAGACTAAAGTATATGGGTGGAGGAGCATTAGTTTGTTCCTTAGAAGGAGCGGTAGAAGCCTTGTCCAAGTATATGAATCGAAAAAGAAAGACATAAAGGCTCTTCTAACCAGTGTTCTAGGGGTTAGGAGGTTCTACAGTAAGGTCTACGCTATACTAGCGTTCAGCCCGCTTAGGCGATTAGTTGGGAACCCGCCAGTTTACAGCAAAGACGAGGAGTACACTATAGTGCCGTTATTTATAGGACTAGAGTCTACTCCAGAGAAAGTACTAGATCTACTCGTACACGAGCTTTTACACGGACTTATAAAGCTCAACGATCTAGGGGTATCCGAAGAGGAAGAAGAGGAATTTATAGATATGCTATGTCCCGAGGGTTACCTGTCACGTGAGCTAGGATTGGCTGAGAAGCCACGTATACTGGAATCAGGTTTCTCAGCAATAGTTGAGAGATACTTCTCGGAGAAAAAGTATTATGAACTCACCCTTATAGACTATATTAAGCTCTATAGGAGTAACCAGTATCTTCTATAGCTTGGTTATGGTGATTTCTTGCATAGATACTTCAACGGAGTACGAGATAAAGAGTATAGAAGAATAAGCTTACCCGAGCTCTACGAAATCTTTAGAAAAAACGTTAGAGCTCTAGAGAAGGTTAAAGTAGAGACGAGGAACGCGCTAGGCTATGTTTTAGCCGAGCCAATATATGCTAGGTTTGATAGACCTCTAGCCGATATAAGCCATGTAGATGGTTTTGCGGTTAACGCAAGCGATCTAGTGTATGCATCTAAACACACCCCCGTTGTTCTCAAGCTGGTGAAGAGCATTGATCCAAGAAGAGCTGATAGCTATAAGCTGAGGAGAGGAGAAACTGTATTCGTTGAAACAGGGTATCCGATACCCGAAGGAGCTAATGCTGTAGTTCCAGTGGAGGACGTAGAGGTTAAGGGAGATAGAATACTATTTACTAAGCCAGTAGTACCGGGAAATCATGTCTTTAAGCGTGGAACAGATTTCCGGGAAAATAGCCTGGTATTTAGACGGGGTACTAGGATAACGCCACTTGTAGTAAAGGCTCTGCTAGACCTAGGCTATGACGAAGTACTAGTGTATAGGAGGCCGCGTGTATCGATACTAAGCATAGGCGATGAGCTCATCGATGAAGCATATAAGCCTGGTTCTAACAAGCTACCAGCTTCTACTAGATTCATGGATGCTTACTCGCTTGAATACTATGGAGCAGAGATTACGTGTACAAGGATAGTTCCAGACGATCCACCCACAATAGCTAGCGAGGTATCTAATCTCCTAGGTGGCGTAGACCTAGTGGTAACCATTGGAGGCGTATCTATGGGTCCCCGCGACTACACCTGGATAGCGCTCTATAGAGAGCTTAAACCAAATGTGTGGTGGCGGGGCGTTAAGATTCTGCCGGGAAGATCGAACAGCGGGATGATTGTTGACGACAAACCAGTTATAAATCAACCAGGTCTCCATCAATCAAGTTTTACGACACTAGTGCTAATACTAACTCCGCTAGCAAACTACATGCAGGGAAGAGGGCTAAAACCCGTATATCCGTTTAGAGAGGTTATGCTAACCGAGGATCTAGTCAATAGTCGCTACATAGACCACTACCGCATACACTTCCTAGAGCTCAGAGACGGAGAAGCCACTCCTATTGAAAACCCCGGCTCCTATCACTTAAGACCCATGACCGCTAGTACAGCGTTTACGGTGGTTGATCCAGGTATTGAGCGTATTAGAAAAGGTAGCTACATACGTGCCTACTTCTATCCACCAGTACATGTACCACGAGCACACCCTATACTATAGCACTAGGTATTTGGAGTTAAAAGCTTGTTAGAGAGGTCTACGAAAGACTTTGGAGAAACCCTTCCATTTACAAACTCTACTCCCTCTAGCTCTAACAGCCTCTTCTTAAAAGCAGTACCTCCAGACGTATAGCCTCCAAGCCTACCATTAGACATAACTACGCGGTGACAAGGCACTACGATTAAGTTCCTATTCTCCTTGAGAGCTACACCCACTAGTCTTGGGCTAATACCAAGTATTCTCGAGAGATCCCCGTAGCTAGTCACTTTACCAATAGGTATAAGCTGTGTAAGCAAGTATACAGCTTCAAATAACTCCTTCCTAGCAGCTTTGCGTATAGTCTTCTTTTCCGGCTCCCACACAATCAATTACCTTCACCCCGTGCAGGCTCTACAGGAGGCTTTGCCTAGAGTAGAACAGGGCTCTGGATAGAGTTAAGCTTATCCGTAGATTTAAGGAGTATTAGGTATTAGGTGATGAACGACCAATCTACCGTGGCTATATGCGGATAGCACCTTTACTGATTGGGCTAAGCGCTCTCTAATGCTTCTATGTCCTCTTCACTTAGCCTCCATCCCATAGAGCCAAGAATCTCGGTCAAGTGCTCTATGCTCTCAGTCTTAGGTATAGCTACTACGCGTGGACGAGATATCAGGTAGTTTAAGGCAACCTGTGTAGCCGTTTTACCGTATTTCCTAGCTATTCTCTTCGCTATAGGGTGTTGAGCGACTCTTCCATGCTCTAGCGGCGTGTAGGCCTGAATGGTAACACCGTTGCTAATAGCGTATCTTAGAAGATCCTGCTCTGGAGTCTTGTGGAGAATACTATAGTGCACTTGGTCGACAACTATTTCGTATTTACGCGTACTATGTAGCGCTTTCTCAAGATCCTCTAGACCGAAATTACTAACGCCTATATACCTTGCTACTCCCTCCTCGACGAGGACTTCAAAATTCCTTACCTGCTCCTCGATCGAAATAGAGGGATTAGGCCAGTGTATTAGGTACAGGTCGACACAGTCTAGACTAAGCCTTGATAAAGCTCTTCTACCAGCCTTTAGGACTCTATCTCGACTGGTTAAATGCCTGGGATCCATCTTAGTCGTTATAAACAGGTTCTCTCTACCAATCGCTCTAGCGACGCGGCCGACAAACTCTTCAGCACGTCCTCTGTCGTAGATCTCGGCTGTATCCACATGGTTTATTCCATGCCGGATAGCATGCACAAATACCCTGTATGCTCTATTATAGTTCCTTATAGCCCATGTACCCAGACCTATAGCCGAGATCTTCTCGTCAGTCCTTCCCAGCTCTTTCCAATCACGGGGATCTACTGGGTACTTAGGCAAACTCCTCCCCATAAAATAGTGCTTGAATAATGCTTAGCTGAATACCTACATAGAGTCATAGGTAGCATAACGGGGTTAAAGAGGTTAGGCCTGTAGGTACAGCGTCATCTAATAAATACTTCTAGGAGGGGTAAGGCCACTGTATTAAAGCGTGTAATACACTATGTTTAAACTAGGTGTTTAGCTAGTGTTATCGTTCAAAATAGTAGTGGTTAGCGACCAGGTATATGAGGGTAAGAAAAGAGATGTTAGCGGGAGTATAGCGGAGAGAATCATAGTGTCACGTGGCTACAATGTGTGCGGTAAAACAGTCATACCTAACAGCTACAAGGAGATAGTCAGAGCTATTAGGAGTAGCGATAGATGCGACGTATTCCTGTTTATAGGCGGTACAGGGGCTTCGCCCAGGGATATAACGGTTGATGTAGTAAGATCTCTTGCATGGCGTCACATACCGGGGTATGGCGAGTATTTTAGGCTTAGATCGGTTAATAGAACAGGACTACACGGCATACTCAGTAGAGCCGAGCTCTATGTACTCGGTGATGGGAGAATAGCAGTAGTTCTACCAGGTTCTCCTGACGCCGTCGAACTAGGCCTAGAGATCCTCCTTGGCATAGTAGAGCACTTAGTTGAAGAAGTTAAGAGATACGAGGGTCCCCACCAGAAGCCTTAGCACTATATGGTGTAGCCGTTTTTACGTGCAAACTCCTCTATCATACTCGCTAGTTTATCCATTGTTTTAACACCTTCTACTTTCTCCTTATCGATTACGTTCCCATCCCTTACGCCAACTATAACTGTGGTCGGAGAAGCGTGTATATCGTACTTTTTAAACGTGCTACTAGCTGCTTCTGACCTACACCTACGGGCAAACCATTCACATAGCACGATTATGAAATACACATCTTTAAGGGAGGATCCTATCAGGGTTACGTAGGGAAACCAATGAATATCGTATACTCTACAAGCAGGGCATCTAATATTGTCGAAGTATATAACGTATACCCCGTTTTTGCGGAACTCTGGTGGTCCACGTGTTTCGACTAGAACCCACTTCCCCTTATCCTTATCGTAGACGTATATGCCGTGTGGATTATCTACATCTACTCTATCATACGCGTTAACGACTCTGACCACATTTCCCAATAGCTTGCTAACAGCCATCAACGTCAACCACGCTCTATTCTTCGATAGCTTAAGCTATATAAACGTAAAATACTTAGCGCTAACTAAAAGCTTAACCTCCACAACACATCCATACCTGAACTCAAAACCCAGGAGAAATAGCAATATATACGGTGCATGCCTAAGACTATACTGTAAGACCTCGGGAATGTTTGGATGGTGGGGGAGTTTGAGGAGCTTCCAAGTGTACAATGGCGGAGTTAAATTGTTCTTTGGAGTAAATTCTCTAGAAGAAGCAGCCGCGTATCTGAGAAAATACAGCAGAGTCCTAATAATTACGGGTAGAACTTCCGCTAAACTCTCTGGCGCACTAGACGATATTATAAGGATACTGGAAAGCAGTGGTGTAGAGTACGAGGTTTGGAGTAAGGCTCTCCCCAATCCAACAGACGAGCTTGTAGCCGAGCTCGTAGAAGTGTACCGTAGCGGAGTATTCGAGGGGTTCATCGCTATAGGAGGGGGGAGCGTAATAGATCTAGCGAAAGCTGCGCGAGTAGTAGTTGCTGGTGGAGGAAGCGTTAGAGAGTACTTATATGGAGCTAGAGAAATACCGCGTACGCAACCATTCCTATTTGCGGTAAACCTAACGCATGGAACCGGGACAGAGATAGACAGATATGCTGTAGTGACGATTACCGAGACTAAGGAGAAACTCGGCTTCTCTCCAGGGTACCCGGATGTATCCGTGGATGACCCCAAGTACACGGCAAGCTTACCGAGAAGACAGACAATATATACCTCTCTAGACGCATTCGCTCATGCTGTTGAATCCGCTACCTCGGCTAAAGCGAGCCCTTACACAGAGATGCTAGCGGAGGAAGCCGTAAAGCACGTAATCGAGTACTTACCTAGAGCTCTAGAGAAGCCAAAAGAACTCGAGTATAGGTACTGGCTGCTCTACGCATCAATGATAGCTGGTATAGGCATAGACCACGGAGTTACGCATTACGGGCATGCAATCGAACACGTACTCACAGGGAGTAGACCCGAGCTAGCACATGGAGCTGGGCTAGCAATACTGTATAGAGAGCTAATCAAGTTCTTCTACGAATACAGCCCGGTAGTTATGTCGCGTTTACTAAAACCGCTTGATCCCTCGCTCAAACCCATAAGAGAGGATAGCGCTAAAGCTGTTAAAGCATACATCGATTTCCTCGATAAAATAGGGTTTAGGGAAACCCTCAGCGACTATGGCTTCACAGTTGGCGAAGTAAGAGAGCTTAAAGCACTGTACTTTAAGCTGGTTGAGAAAAGATATGAGAGCTTACTGCCCTTTAAGCTACAGTGGGAGCAAGTCGAGTCTATGCTAAAGAACCTAGTATAGCACTTTTTCCCCAAAATCTTACTATATCTATATCGAGCAAAGCGTCTCATCTACATGCACAGCTATTAAGGATAGACTACATAGCTTCTAGTACTGCATATATGTGGAGACATACCTTGCCTGGGATCAGCGACCTTATATACTCTCCGAGTAGAGATCGAAAAGAAGCTATTAGTAAAGTCGAATCACATACACCAAAGATAGATGCTCCAGGAAAGGTAAAAGCTGGAGAGAAGGTTAGGTTCCAAGTAACCGTAAGTTCACATCCAAATACAGTTGAACACTCTATACAGTGGATCGAGACATACTTTGAGGAAGAAGGGAGAAGCTTTAACCCAGTATTGCTTGCACGTTTTGAAGCCACACCTAGCTATACGGAGCCTATCATAGAGATCACGGTCAAGCTGAACAAATCAGGGACTATGCATGCCCTAGAGTACTGTAATCTCCACGGACTCTGGGAGAATAGTAGAAAGATAGTAGTAGAATAGCTTTCCGCGTAGAAATATTGCAGAGCTGGAGCTCTTAAAACCAGGTTTAAGCCTCAAATCCATGGCTTAACAAGTTACAGGAAGGTGTGATTAACAACTCTGTAGAAGTGTTCAGTAGCGGCCTTTATCCACATAGGGGTTCGGACCGCTGAAAGCTCATCACGAAGACCGCTCTACCAGACCCAACAGTATACTACTATATATAAACCCGTTTTATCCCTGTAACCACTTAGACTACTCAGTATTGCCCGGTACGACGAGTCGCGTTCGAAGCTTGAAGTACTACTAATTGATGCTAGGTGTGATAGAGGTGAGGGGGAATAGGAGGAGGATTAAGCTAGATTGGAGAGATGTAGCGATCCTCGTAGAATCTGTGAAACATTCAGAGGAGGTTAAGCCGATACAGCAGGCGAAGAGAGACGTATTCAGTAAATATGGGGTACTAGGCAGTAGCAGAGATCCAGAGCTAACAGCTCTCTTTTACGGCATTATGCTTAGACAGGGGCTTCTTGACCGAATCATATCTGAGCTAACTGGTACAAACCCCTTCTTATTAGATCCGAGGCTTCGTGCAGCACTAAGAGTTTTTATTTATCTAGAGAAGTATGGTAGGAGGAAGATATGGTACTCCAACCGCATAGAAGCCATCAAGCGCGTATCAGCATGGATCTCGAAGAACGTACACCCCTATGCTGGTATGTGGTTTATGGATACAATACTTAAGCTAGATAGCTACGAGTTCAAACCCAGTAGCAAGGAAGAAGAGCTTATGGAGAAATACCTTTTACCGTCTTGGTACATTAGGAGGATCATAGACCTCGTTGGTAGAGATGAAGCAGTAGAGATCTTCAAGTCCTTTCTCAAAAGACCTCTCATAAGTATACGCGTAAACACCCTCAAATCCACGGTAGACGAGGTATTAGAGGAGCTGAAGAGAGAAGGGAAGAAACCAATACAATCAAAGATTATTCCAACAGTTATCAAGTTTAGAGGACCCTACAACTTCGATAGATCTAGGCTGTTCAGAGAAGGGAAGATCATTATACAAGAGGAGCCTGCTGCACTAGCTTCTATAATTCTAGATCCAAAGCCGGGTATGGTAGTCGTGGACCTAGCAGCAGCTCCAGGAGGTAAGACAGAGCATATAGCCGAGCTTATGGAAAATAGAGGCGTGATCTATGCCTTTGACGTCGACGAGAAGAGAATGGAGAGATTAGAGGAAATCATTAGGCGCGCAGGCGTGGAAATAGTTAAAACCTTCATTAAAGATGCACGAGAGGCTCCAAGAATCTTAGGCGAAGAAATAGCCGATAGAGTACTGGTTGACGCTCCCTGTACAAGTGATGGAACAATAGCGAAAAACCCTGATCTTAGGTGGAGGATGAGGGAAGAAGAAGTTGCAAAGTTCGCTCAGCTACAGTACGAGCTGCTCAAAGCAGCTGTAAAGCTCGTTAAACCTGGTGGGTATATACTGTATACTACGTGTACTCTTCTACGCGACGAGAACGAAGACGTTGTCGAAAAAATGCTGAGAAAGGAAGGAAAGAAAGCGGAGCTAGTCCCGTTGGAGAAACCGTACGATCCAGGGTTCTTGCCTGGTACTATGCGTGCTTGGCCGCACAAACACGGTACGATAGGGTTTTTCTACGCGCTATTCAGAAAAAAGGCTAAGAGGTAGCCTATCTTCCTCCATGCAGACTATGATAAAGCGTATTCTAGTGCTTTAATAGCGTGTATTCTTGCAGTATCGTAAAGTTTCACTCCGGGTAGCTCATTAGCAAATAGAAGTGGTAACTCTGTACACGCAAGAGCTATCCCCTCTGCTCCCTTATCTAGTAGGTTCTTAACAATTCCTAGTACCCTGTATCTAGACTCATCTCTTACAACGCCTTTCACGAGTTCCGAGTAAATGATTTTATTCACGATCTCGATCTCGCTGGGATCGGGGACTACAGCTTCTATGCCGTGCTTTCGTAACCCCTCTTTGTAAAAGCTATGAGTTAGGGTGAACTTAGTTCCAAGAAGCCCTACTACACGCACCCGATCTTTCTTAAGTGCTTCAGCTAGAGCATCAATAATACTAAGCACGGGTATAGGAGAGTGCTCTCTGATATAGTCATAAAACATATGGGGAGTATTCGCGGATATTATGGCAAAGTCTGCTCCAGCTCTATGGAGAGACTTAACGGCATCTACGATCATCTCTGCTGCTTCCCGGTGCCTACCAGCGCTGATTAACTGCGTGAATAAACCAAAGCTAACACTATATATGATTATTACAGGGTAGTTCTCGTTGCCGTGCCTCACCCTATACTCGCTAACTATTGTCTTGTAGTAAATAATAGTTGACTCCGGGCTAAGCCCTCCCACAATGCCTATACGCTTCAATTAGTACCAGCTCTCCAAGGTTTTGCGTAGCACATGCTCCTATACTAAGTAGTTCGCCGGAAAGCTCTATATAGGTTAGCGCTATCCAGATACACTGAAAAGCATGAAGCGCTATACTGATGCATCTATCTGCTTAACCTTACAGTTATAAGGGTTCTAGTGGGACTATGACTTGGTGGAAAATAGTTGAGCGGTAGCAATAAAAGAGGGATCAAGTGCCCTTACTGCGGCTTTATAGGTAAACCGAGAGATTACACCTATATGTATGAAGCAGTGCTCTACGTGGCTGATCAGGAGGTACTTAAAGAGGAGAGGGAGAGGCCAGTACTACTCATATGCCCACGGTGCAATCGTGGATTTTTCCTAGAAAGTCCTTATCAAAAGCTCTTAGAAAGGCTGTATAACAGAGCAGATTAGTAGCTTTAGTCTCAAGCAGTTAAACCTATTAAGTAATTCTCGATGTTTACTCAATTTACTGATTATACACGCTCACTAGGCGTTCCGGAAAAATGCTAAAGGATGATAGATGTGCCAGTAACTGGGAAGATCTCGGGACAGTACGATCCACGTAGAGTAGAGGAGTGGGTTAAGAGGTTCTGGGTCGAGAACAGAGTCTATGAAAGAATCAAGAAGGAAAACGCGAAGTGTAGTAGGGAGTTCAATTTCATAGACGGACCCCCCTATCCTACTGGTGAAGTCCCCCATATAGGTACTGCTTGGAACAAAACGCTCAAAGACGTAGTATTACGCTACCGGAGGATGCGGGGTTATAGAGTCTACGACACCCCAGGATACGACTGCCATGGGCTCCCAACAGAGGTAAAAGTTGAGCAGAAGCTAGGTATTAGGGTTAAGAGAGAGATCGAGGAGAGAGTAGGTGTTGACAAGTTCATCGAGGAGTGCAAGAACCTAGTATATAACAACATACAGGGTATGACGCGTTGGTTCGAAGAACTAGGAGTATTTATGGATTGGAGCAATCCTTATCTAACTCTAAACGATAACTACATAGAAGCTGCGTGGTGGCTTATCAAGAGAGTTCATGAAAATGGCCTCCTAGATCGAGAGTATAGAGTAGTATATTGGTGTCCGCGGTGCTCAACCACTCTCGCCGAGTACGAAGTCGAGTACAAGGATCTAGAGGATCCAAGCATATACGTTAAATTCCCTGTTAAAGGGAGAGACAAATGGTTCCTCGTAATATGGACTACAACCCCCTGGACACTACCAGCGAATACTTTTATCATGGTACACCCGGATGAGAACTACGTAGCTGTTAAAGTCTGTGGAGAAGTATACATTGTAGCGGAAGCAAGGCTTGACCACTTTTTACGCGAAGCAGGAATCAGCGATTACGAGGTAGTAGCTAGGTATAAAGGCATAGAGCTTTCCAGCCTTAAGTACGGTCATCCTCTAGACGATATCGTACCTCTACAGAAGAAGCTTAACAAATACCACAGAGTAGTTGTTTCACGCGAGTACGTCACAATGTACGAGGGCACTGGTTTAGTACACGGTGCCCCCGGCCACGGATTCGAAGACTTCATTGTAGCTAGAGAGAACGGTATAGACCTCATTGCATCGCCTTTAGACGATGAAGGAAGATTCACAGAGGAAACTGGAAAATACGCTGGCATATATGTGAGAGAGGCAAACAAGCTCATCATTGAGGATCTAGAGAGGAAAGGCGCTCTACTAGCTTTAGACAGAGTTATCCACAAGTACCCTGTATGCTGGAGGTGTAAAACACCAGTAGTTATGAGAGCTACTCCTCAGTGGATCATCAGAGTTACAAAGCTGAAGAAGAAGCTACTCGAGGAAGCCGGCAAAGTAAACTGGATACCTGGATGGGGATACGATAGAATTAGACACATCATAGAGAATCTACAGGATTGGGTACTGTCTCGACAGAGGTACTGGGGTACACCCTTACCAATATGGGTGTGTCCAAAGGGTCATAGAGTAGTAGTTGGCAGTAAGCAGGAGCTAGTAGAATACGGTGGTCAAGTACCCAAGGAGCTACATAGACCGTGGATCGACGAGGTGGTGATAAAGTGTCCATTCTGCGGCTTAGATATGAAGAGAGTACCAGATGTGACCGATGTATGGTTTGATAGCGCTGTATGCTTCTACGCAGCAAAGGGTCATCCGGAGAAGCTCGGACTAGACGAGATTATACTAGACTTCATAGTTGAAGGCCAGGATCAGTTCCGTGGATGGTTCTTCTCGCTGCTAAGAGCTGGAGTACTAGGTTTTGGTAAGGTACCGTATAGGTCTGTCTTAGTACATGGAATGATGCTAGATGAGAAAGGAAGAGAGATGCATAAAAGCCTAGGAAACTACGTGGGATTAGACGAAGCAATCAACAGAGTCGGACGAGATCCGTTGAGGTTATGGGTTTCGCAGAGTACTCCCTGGGAAGACCTCAGGTTTTCGTGGAAAGTGCTGGAAGAAGTAAAACGTGACCTAGGCATTGCCTGGAATACCTTCGTATTTGCATCAACCTACATGAACTTAGACGGATTTGACCCGCGTAAGCACAGAGTGGAAGACTACTACGACGACCTAAGAGTTGAAGATAGGTGGATTCTATCGCGTATAAATACGCTGATAGACGAGGTTACGCAGGCTCTAAATACTTACAGAGTACACGAAGCCGCTAGAAAGCTCATGGAGTTCATAGTGGAAGACGTTAGCCACTGGTACATTAGGATCATAAGGCCGCGGGTATGGGTTGAAGAGAACACAAGGGACAAATTAGCGGCTTATAGCGTACTCTACTATGTCCTATACAGATGGCTAGTAATGATCTCGCCTTTCACACCATTCTTCGCCGAGAAGGTGTATCAAGAAATATTCAGGAAAGCAGAGCCAGAGCTACCACTATCAGTACACATGCTTAGCTGGGTAGAAGTCGATGAAAAATACGTTAATAGAGAGGTGGAAAAAGACATGGAGTTCGTTAAGAAGGTGTACGAGGCAGCCGCTGCAGCTAGGATGAAAGCTGGTATAAAGCTTCGTCAACCAGTTAAATCCTTAGTAGTCTACAGCAATAGAGACGAGCTCATTAAGATAGCTGTTAAGTATAGCGACCTCATAGCTAGAGTAGTTAACGCTAAAAGCGTAGAAGTCAAGCCTGTGGAAGAGCTATCTGAAATCGTGAAGTACAGAGTAGCCCCAGAGTATAGGGTTATAGGACCCAAGTACAAGGATATAGCTAAGAAGCTATTCAAGTATATCGAAGAAAACCAGGATAAAGTAGCTAGAGACATCCTCTCAGCTAGAAGCCACAAAGCACTGATCGACGGTATCGAAGTAGTTCTAACGGAAAGAGATGTACGTATTACACCCACGTATCTAGAGGGCTATAGCGTTGAAGACAGAGAGTGGGGAAGCGTAGCTATCGATACGAGGCTAACCGTTGAAGAAGTCTCTGAGGGTCTAGCAAGAGACCTCGTGCGCAGGATCCAGGTTATGAGGAAAGAAATGAATCTAGAACTCGACGATAGAATCGAGACATATGTATACGCTCCTAAGCACCATGTAGAGCTACTTGAGAGATACAAAGACTACATAATGGGAGAAACCAGGTCTACTAGGCTAGTGATAACTAGCGAGGAAGAAGCAGTAGCTAGCGCTAAAGGTTATAGAAGGGAATGGGAGATCCAGGGCGAGAAATACGTAATAGTGGTACTACGCCACGAGTAAAATGTTAGACAATACTTACACAAGGGTTTTCTACTACTTTCGCGGTAAACGACATAGCTAGAGGTACAGGAAACCCGGTGCTATCAATGAAGGAGACCTATACAAAGCTTGTAGAAGAGGCTAAAAAGGTTTTGACAAACAGCTATGCTCCCTATAGCGGTATCCATGTGGCATCAGCTATTCTCACTAGAACAGGCAAAGTATACCTTGGTGTTAATGTCGAGAACGCGAGCTATGGTTTAACAATCTGTGCCGAGAGAGCCGCAATAGCATCAATGGTTACTAGCGGTGATAAAGAGCCAGTTGCAGTAGCTATTGTAACAGACTACGAAAAACCGCTACCTCCGTGTGGAGCCTGTAGACAGGTATTGGCAGAGTTCAACCCGGATATAGTAGTAGTCATGTATAGTGTTAAAGAAGGGAAGATCATGGTGAAGAGTCTAAGAGAGCTCTTCCCGTATCCTATGTCGCTAAAATAAGAAGTTGAAACCGTAGCTTTAGTTTCGGATAAGTTGGATCCAAAGACCCAATATACATTATACCAGCGGTAGTGTAGAGTAAAAGTTTCGGCAACCCCCTCTTTAAATATCCTGCCATCAACGCCGTGGAACCATGAATAGAGAGGAACTATTCCACGGATCAGCTCTGAAGGTAAGAGGA
>Ga0180301_10002462_pt1 | contig 14552 bp, 18 predicted proteins | sample GuaBasSediGuay16_FD_121797 | JGI IMG/M metagenome (GOLD analysis project Ga0180301, IMG submission 121797) | Subseafloor sediment microbial communities from Guaymas Basin, Gulf of California, Mexico - Guay16, Core 4569-2, 12-15 cm | ecosystem: Environmental > Aquatic > Marine > Hydrothermal...
CTTTCATCATTATGAACAAAAACACCGAGACAAGACTCAAAACAGACAGGGCGATAAAGGAATCAAGCAGTTTCTTGGTTTCTATGGCGAAGACGCCTGCAATTATCATGAGAACCCCCACAAGAATCGTTACTACCATCATGCATTCTCATCGCCCTTGTACTCATCCACAACGGTTTTTCCATATGGTTTTATCCCTCTAAGATAAGCTGCCCTTGCAAGAACAGAACTTCCAACAGGATTGGTAAGGGCTATGAAGGCTACGATCAGAAGGGTTTTAAGAAGGTATGAAGGCTCGATCAGCCCTACACCTATCAATACTGAAAAGGATCCAAGGGTAGTTGCCTTTGTTCCAGCTTGAAGTCTGTTGTAAACATCGGGCATTCTGAACATCCCAAGACCTCCTAGAAAGTAAAAGAAAGCTCCAAGCGTTATAAGCGAATATCCAAATATATCCATCATTTTTTCGCCTCCAAGTATCTGGATATAACGATCGTTTCAACAAAAGATAGAAGGCCATAGACCAGCGCTATATCGAGGTATAAACCGTTTTTGAAAACAAGAGACAGTAGAGCGATAGTTCCTGTTAGAATAACGTTCATCGTATCAAAAGCCGCAACCCTGTCAGCACTTATTGGGCTTTTCAATATCCTCAAGAACGGAAAGAAAACTCCCAACCCTATCAATGTGAATATGACAACTATCATTCGAACACCTCCTTGAGTATCTTTTCGAATCTTCCGACTATCCTTTTTTTCTTTTCCTCTTCTTCAATGGATTTGACATCTATCCAATGAACGTACAAGATGTCCTCTTCAACGTCCAAAGTTAGTGTCCCTGGAGTCAAGGTTATGGAGTTTGCAAGGGTCAGTTTCGAGATGTTCCCTTTCAGATCGGTTTTCACTTTCACAAAACCTGGATTAAGTGGCAAGGAAGGTGTCAAGACTCTTCTTGCAACATCTATGTTTGCTTTTATCATCTCCCATGTGAGAACAGGGATGTAAATGAATGCAAAAAGCAGCGTTCTAAGAGAGATTTTTCTATCGAATCTGATGAAGCTGTGCTTTTTGAAAATACCGGCTATTGTCAAGGAGGCTATGAGTCCCACCACTATCTCAGAAATGGCCAGAGAATTTGTTAGAATTAACCAAATGAAAAATATCACAATGAATAACGAAACGAACATAAAATCCCTCCTTGAAAATAAGGATTCAAAAATTGGATAAAATTGCTCCAGATTTTTTCGATTGAGTTGTACCACAATGTCTGGTATGTAACAAAGTGGATGATAAAATTTTCAAAAAAGGAGGTGAGCTCTTGATAACCTTCATAGGTCATGTTTCAAAGGATGTGAACGTTAGAAAAGGAAAAGAAACGATCGCTCCAGGTGGTGGGGTTTTTTATGGCGCTTTCCCCGCAAAGGCATTTGTGGATGAAGTTGAAGTTGTGACAAAAGGAAACATGGATGACAGACCCTTGTTCTCTCTCCTCGAAGAAAAAGGTATAAAGCTTGTGTGGTTGAATTCTCCTTCAACAACGAGTATAAAAAATGTCTACCCAACGGATAATCCTGATGATAGAGAAAGTAGGATGATATCAAGAGCCCTTCCCTTCCAGAAAGAGGATATCGAAAATATCTTATCGAGGGTGATACATGTTTCGCCTCTTTGGAAAGGAGAGTTTCCAGAAGAGCTGTTTGAGATTCTCAGAGGAAAGTGTGAGGTTCTATCAGCAGATGCTCAGGGGTTTTTAAGGAACGTGGACGATGCTGGAAACATGTATTACAAAGAGTGGGAAAAAGCCAGGGATGTTCTGAAAATGATAGACGTTTTCAAAATGGATATAAATGAAGCAAAGGTGTTGACTGGAGAAGATGATCCTGAAAGAGCCTTAAGGATAGTTCACGCCATGGGACCACGTGAGGTTATTTTAACTTATAAAGACGGTGTCTTCCTCTACGCTGGCGAAAGGTTGTATCATGAACCATTCTCAGGTTGGACCATTGAAGGTAGAACGGGAAGAGGAGATACATGTATAGCAACTTACCTTGCAGTGAGAGAAACCAAGAATCTCGAGGAAGCCTTGAAGGTATCTGCAAGAATAACGAGTGAGAAGATGAAAAAACCTGGGCCCTACATCCCTTAGAAGAACGAGGAAAAGATGACATTATGAAGCCTGATGCGTATACGTTTCATATCCTCTACCGTCTTTCTTCTCTCGATATGTGTCCTGTTAGTCAGAAAAACAACCACAATACCTTTTTCTGGGTCAACCCAAAGAGAAGTCCCTGTGAAACTGTCGTGACCAAAAGTCTTGGAGGACGCCTTATCACTACATGACTTTCCGGGTAAAGCAGCGTTCCAACCAAGGAACCTTCTATCCTTTTCTCACATCCGTCTTTATGACCTTTCAAATATCATCCTTGGAATCACATCACCTTTCCACAAAGTCACGAATGAATTTGAACAGATCTTGAACATCTGAAAAAAGCTCTGCGTTTCCACTGATTCCCCTCATGTAGTAAGCTAGTTCATCATCAGGTTCCCCTCTTAAAATCTTTCCATCTCTTTCTGTAGTTGGGCGACTAACTCTTTGTTACCAGGTAAAAAGGAGGTGTTATTCAGCTTAAAGGCTTGAATATATTCTCCTCGCAGAAATCTTTAAAACTTCTTCCTGAAACTCTTTCCACAAAAATCATGAGGACGATGAAATTTAGACAAGAATAAATTATCTTAGAGCCTGGTTCGCACCCAGGTCTTTCTTCGAGAACACTTTTTAATATGCCCTCTCTGAATTTGGAATATTTCCAGACATCCGAGTATGGAGGAAGACACGATGTGTATGTTAGTAGGTGAAAGATCTTTATACCTTTTTTGAAGTTCTCAACGTAATCTAAAACATCATTCCATAGGGATATCTCTTTCCTCGAAAGAAGTATCATTATTGATGTAGTGGTCGCCACTACCTTTGTTAAGCTCGCAAGGTCATATATGGTATTCTCTGCGTTCCTTTCCTTAGAAGGTTTTAAAGCTCTGAAACCATAAGCTTTCTTGTAAAGCACCTCTCCATCAAGATTTCCTAATTAGTAAAACGGCTCCTGGGTATATCTTACTTAAACCTTCGTTGACAATCTCATCCACTTCTATCACTTTTATCACTTTCTCACGATACCACCACTTCTCAACTCTATCTTGAATTTGAACTTATCACTTCTGTAAAGAGATAAAACGTACTCCACGCATTCATTCTCAGATGTATACGTGTACCTCTTTCTCAAGACAGCACAAGACTTCTGCGGAACTTCCAACAATTTGGCGTCTTCTTCCGTCAAGCTCACTATTTCTAAAACCTCCACAGCCCTGCTCAAAACCAATCCGACTTCTTCTCGAAGAAACTCATACAATGACCTTTGAGACATGTCTTCTTTCAGGACATTCAAAATCTTCACACTGACGTTTGGATTGAGATACGCCCATTCTATAGCAACTGGCTCATCGTTTATATATCTCAACCTTTTGAGAAGTACAACCAATGTTTTCGGTTCAAGTTTAAAAGCATCCCTCGCTTCTACTGGAACTTCTATCAACTTATTCTCTAGAACTTTCGATTTCACCCTGTACCCCTTATCTTTAGCTTCATCTGTAAATCCCTTCAATTCCGTGAGCAGCTCTTCCTTCTTGGTTCCCGTTATGAAAGTACCTCTTCCCTTCGTTCTTTCTATTATCCCTTCTCTCCTCAATTCTTCCAAAGCTCTTCTTATAGTCAATCTACTGGCTCTGTAAATCTTACATAACTCTATTTCAGAGGGTATCTTATCGCCTGGCTTGAAGACGCCTTCTGCTATTTTCTCCTTGAGATCAACGTATATCCTGTAATACAGAGGAACAGGATATTCTTTATCCATGCCTTCCCCTCCTGTTTATCTAAGCGTATCTTTTATGAGTTATGCTGATATGATGATAACACAATATGATAAAATTGCGAAAGAAGGTGATATCTTGGTACTCCAAGGAATCGATGTTTTGGCAAAAGATGATTTTAAAATTCTTAAAAGCAAGAAAATAGGGTTGATAACTAACCATTCATTCGTGGAATAGAGATATGAGACTAGGAATCGATCTCATGTTGAGAAGCGGTGTAAAAATAGTGAAGATATTCATGCCTGAACATGGTTTCTACCAGTTCCCAGATGCTCAAGAATTTGAAGAGTCCATTCATCCTGTTTACAATATACCTTTAATCAGCTTGTTTGGAAAGAGGAAAAAGCCAACGCCAGAAGATCTGAAAAATTTGGATCTCCTGATTTATGACATCCAAGATGTTGGACTGAGATATTACACTTTTATCTACACTCTAGTCTACTGTATGAAAGCAGCTTCTGAGAATGAAATAGAATTTCTCATTTTAGATAGGGTGAACCCATTAGGAGGATATGTGTTCGATCCAAGAATGCCGGAAGAGATGAGCTCATTCGTTGGGGGATACGCTCTCCCTCTAAGGTATGGCTTGACACCAGGAGAATTGGGGCTGTATTTCAAAAAAACTGAAGAAGTTGGATTTAGATCTGAAAATCGTGAAACTTCAAGGATGGAGAAGAAATATGAACTTTTACGAAACAGGGCTCTTCTGGAATATTCCATCTCCTGGCCTTCCAACTTTTGAATCCACGATATGTTACTCTGGAACTTGCTTTTTCGAAGGAACGAATATCTCAGAAGGAAGAGGAACTACAAAACCATTTCAATTCATTGGAGCACCATAGGTGGAAAACCATTTGGTCTATGAGGAACTGAGAAAGAAGAATTGGAAGGAATTCATATTCAGAAAAAGGGAATTTGTGCCCATGTTTGGGAAATATACAGGACAAGTGTGTTGGGGGATAGAATTTCTACCGATCACCAATAATACCAATTTCTTTGTCGTTACCTTTAAGACACTGCAAATCGTATCAAAAATACATAACGAGTTGGAAATAAACGAATGGTTTGATGTGTTGATGGGAGATAAAAGAGTATCAAAAATCTTGAGAAATGGTGAATTTCCAGGAGATATCATGGAAGAATGGAAAAAGGAAGAGGAGAATTTCATGAATTTTGTCGATGACATTCTTCTCTATCGAGGGAAGCTAAAACACCTGCCAAGATGATACCAGAAAGTTTAACACCCAAATTGTGCATATCTTCATATAAAATATGAGAAGATTGCTTTAGGAGGGATTTGCTGTGTGGTCATGGGTTTCTAAAAACACCGTGAGACTTATCTACGGCTCCCCTAAGGAGTGGTACAAACCTGAGGGTTTCAGAAGTGGTGAAAGCGGAGATATAGAAGTGATTGAGGATGAAGGAAAATTTATTTTGAAGTTCAAAGGAAGGATCTTACAAGAAGACGTTTCCATCGCAAGAGAAGGAGAGTACTTCTGTCTCACCATGAAGATGTGGAAGGGAAGGATTTTCGGATTAGGAGACAAAATGGGACCGATGGATCGAAAGCAGAGGAAATATATCTTCTTCAATGCGGATGATCCCATTCATACACCTACCACTGATCCTCTCTACAAATCCATACCTTTTTTCGTGGTCCTGTATAGGAATCTATCTTTCGGTGTGTTCTTCAACCATACAGGTTACATGGAAATGGACTTCGACAGCGAAGGAAAAGGATTATTCAAAATAAAAGTGAGAGGAAAAGGATTAGTAGAATACTTCATCTTCGGCCCAAGTGTAAAGGAAGTGATCAAAGAATTCGTGAATTTGACAGGGAAGAACTTACCAGCACCAATTTGGGCTTTTGGGTATCATCAAAGTAGGTGGGGATACACAGATAAAAACACAGTTATGGAAGTTGCCAGAAAATTCCGGGAAAAGGGTATACCGTGTGACGGTATTTTCCTTGATTTAGAACATATGGATTCTTTCAAAAATTTCACTTGGGATGAGGAGAATTTTAAAGAGTTTCCTGAATTTGTGAAGGAGCTTCATGACATGGGTTTTAAGGTTATCCCCATTGTTGATGCTGGTGTTAAAGCCGAGAAGGGTTACGAGATTTTTGATGAAGGAGAAAAGAATGGATATTTTCTAAAAGGAAAGAATGGTGAGGATTTTGAAGGTGCTGTGTGGCCAGGAAGAACTAGGTTTCCAGATTTTGTCAGAAGTGCGGTGAGAGATTGGTGGGGAGAGAGGTATGCAGATTTTGTGAAAAGAACTAACGTTGATGGTTTCTGGAATGATATGAACGAACCAACGATTTTCGTAACTCAAGAAGAACTAAACGAGATGAGGGGAAGAATGGCTAGTATGGATTTAGATGACGGATGGTTGATACCCTTAACCTTGCTTTCTTTCTCAAATGTTTTTAAGGGTCAAAGAGGAGAGGAGATATACCATAGAAGTGATGAAGGAGAAAATGTACCACACTGGGAACTTAGAAATGTATACGGCATGCTTATGACCAGAGCATGCTGGGAAGGTCTAAAAAAGAGGTTTCCGAATAGAAGATTTCTCGTGTTATCCAGATCAGCTTATCCAGGAATTCAAAAATACGGGGGGGTATGGACTGGTGATAATCATTCCTGGTGGGAGCACATACTTCAAGAGATGATAAATATCCAGAGTCTTTCGATCTGTGGTATTTTCTTCTGTGGTTTCGATGTAGGTGGGTTTGGAGGAGATGTGACGCCTGAACTTTTGGTTCGATTCTATCAATTGGGAGCTTTCACACCGTTTTTTAGGAACCATTCGGCTATTGGAACGAAAAGACAGGAACCATGGGTTTTTGGAGAATACTATGAAAACGTGATAAAAGATGTCATAAACTTAAGATACACTCTGACTCCATATATCTATTCATCCTATATGATCGGCCTTATGAGAAACGAGCCTTTGATCAGACCTCTTTTCTTTGAATTCCAAGATGATCCAATTACACATTCTATAGAAGATGAATACATGTTCGGTCCTTCCATATTGGTAGCTCCAGTTTATAGATTCGGACAGGAAAAACGGGTAGTATACCTTCCAAAAGTCAAGTGGTTGTATATTCCAACAGGTGAGATCTTGGAACCTGGTTGGCAAGTTGTTGATTCACCCCTTGAAGTGATTCCATACTTTCAGAGGGAAGATTCCATCATCGTGAGAATGGATCCTCAAAACTTCATCTTCGAAAAAGATGTGGAACGACTTTATTTCGAAGTTTTTTTGAATAAAAGGGTAGAGATGGACCTATATGAAGACGATGGGGAGAGCTTTCTATTCGAAGAAGGGCTGTTTTCTTTAAGGAAAATAGTGGTCACAAATGATGAAATCGAAGTAGAATCTTCAAAGGGAGGATACAAACCTCCGGTGAGAGAGTGGATCTTCAGGATATTGGAAGTAAGGGGAAAGGTAAGGGAAATATCGATACTGGTGGGCGAGAAGGGTTTAAAGATCCCTTTACATTGATTATTCTGTCGTCCATTGTCTTAGGACTTGTGATACTCATGTGTATACCATTTCCATTTCTAAACTTCATAGCTTCCTTGATTTATAGGCCCGTGGAAGAAAATCCCTTCAATATCCTGGTATTAGGTCTTGATAGGGTTATAGAAGGAACAGTCAGAACTGATGCCATTTTATTGGCCATAATAGATCATGTGGGAAAGAAAGTGGTGTTCTCGAATATCCCAAGGGATCTCATGATAGATGGTTCCAAGATAAACTCTATCTACGAGAGGAAAGGAATAGAAGCGCTTGAAAGGATTGTGGAGAGCTTGACAGGATTAAAAATCAATCGTTTTGTTCTTGTAAATTACGATGTTTTCAAAATTCTTGGTGACGAACTCGGTCCAATAGAAATCACTGTGAATGAGCCTATGTACTACCACGACTACGTACAGAACCTCACTATAGATTTCAAACCAGGCATTACTTACAAGATGAAAGGGGAGGAGCTTTTGGCGTATATAAGATATAGAAAAGATGCTCTAGGGGATATTGGCAGGCTTGAAAGGCAAAAGGATGTTCTCAAGAAAATGTTTGAGAAAGCAAAAAGTCTCGATGTTTTCAGATTAGGAAGGTTGTATTCGAAATTGAAGAAACTCATGAAAACAGATCTTGATCTTTCAGAGATGATATACCTGTTTTCAAAGGTAGCGAAAGACGGTAAAATTAGCTTCATCGGTTTCCCATACACTATAAACGACAGAGGAGAAGTGATCGTGGATAAAAAGAGACTGGGAAGGTACAGAAACGCTCTCAAAAACTTATCCATCTCGGAAACTAATAGAAATTACAGAGTGGTGGTGCTGAACAATTCTACTCTAAAGAACAGAGTTTTCGAAGTCAGAGTGAGATCCCGCTGGAAAAAGACGATAGGATGGGAACCTGAAAAGGTTGTCTGGGAGGATATCAAAATCGATTTAGAAGGTTCCCACGTTTTTGTGCTTTCAAAGAGTATGGTGGACAGGGAGGCTATCCTTGAGTTTCTTGAAAAGATCTACCCAAAAGAGACATTCAAAGTTCACATGGTCTCCTGGATGGAGGATATCGATGAGTACTATGATATCATGGAGAAGCTCTTTAAAAAGAGGATATATGTGGATAGGCCAATAGATGCTTTGATCATCCTCGGTACCTTTGGAGGTGGGTGAGTGAAGTACAGAAACCTTCATAGGTGGGATCTTCAACCGGAAGAGGCGATGGAAATTCAAAAAAAATTAAGGAATGAAATCGTGTTGAAACCGTTCGATGGGGAACTGAAGTATGTTGCAGGTGTGGATCTATCCTTCCCAGGTGAGAACGTCGGGCTTGCGGTAGTGGTGATTCTAGAGTTTCCTTCTCTTAGGATAAAAGAACTCGTTCATGAGAAGGGGAACATAAATTTTCCATATATACCGGGGCTCCTAGCTTTTAGAGAAGGACCATTGTTTCTAAAAGCATGGGAAAAGGTTCAAACAAAACCCGATGTCGTCTTCTTCGATGGTCAGGGGATTGCTCATCCCAGAGGTTTAGGCATCGCTTCTCACATGGGTTTATTCCTAGGAATACCGACAATAGGTGTTGCCAAATCAAAGCTTTATGGGAAATATGAAAAGTTATCGGGTGAACAAGGAGCCTACTCTTACCTTCTGGATGATGAAGGAAAGATAATAGGGGTTGTTTTCAGATCAAAAGCAAATGTTTCACCTATCTTCATATCCCCCGGCCATCTTGTAGATGTTGAAAGTAGCTTTGAGCTTGTTAAAAAAGTTCTAATACCTGGGAAGAGGATACCTGAACCCACCAGAATGGCGCATTTATACACTCAAAGGCTGAAGAGTTCCCTTTTTTAATGCTATAATCCTCCTGTGGATGAAAAAGAAAGGAAGTGAAAGGGTTGGATGGTCCTTGGAAGACCCTAGGGGAGATGTTAAAGGAACTGAGAGAAGAAAGAGGAATGAGCCTTAGGGAAGTTTCTCTGGCAATAAATGTGGATTACAAAAAACTAGAAAAGATGGAACAAGGAGACTTTAAAAACCTTGATGTTCCGATTTACGTGAAAGGTTACCTGAGAAGGTACGCTGATATTTTGGGAATAGATTCCAGTGAATTGATCGAGTTGTATGAACGAGGTTTTGAAGCTGTAAATGTTGAAATAGAAGCAGAAGAAGAGAAGGAGGAGAAAAAGAAGGTAAATCTCTCTCTTGTATTTATGATTATTTTGTTGTTTGTCAATCTACTACTCCTTTACGTTGGATTAAGGGAATTTTCGATTCTTACCAAAGAGCCTCTTGGTGTGATTGAGAATCTATCGAACAATGTGATAAAAGTGAACGACATTGAATTAAAACCTGGAGATAAGATGGCTTTACGTGAAGGAACATATAAAGTTAAAGGGAATGAGGGAGAAGTATTAGTGAGAACGAAAGGTAAAGCATGGAAGGTGAAGTTAAAGGATTTCGAGGTGAGAATCTCGTGGGAGAGATAAAAACACCAGATTTAGTGAATTTAGTGATGTTCATATTCGCTTCTCACATAGATTATTGGTTTGAGGAAATAAAACCAACCCTTGTAGAAGAATTCGGCCCATTGGATTACATATCTCCAAGTCTGGATTTCGAAAAATATACTCTGTACTATAGAGAAGAGATGGGACAAGGTTTGATGGGAAAACTTGTAAGCTTTGAAAGGCTCATACACCCTTCGCAACTGGCGGATGTAAAACATATAACGATGAACATAGAGAAGAAGTTTTCAGTTGAAGGAAAGCGAAAGGTCAACATAGATCCTGGATACATTCATCACACTCAGTTTGTATTGGCTTCCACAAAGCATTGGGGGAACAGAATATACATAGGTAAGGGTATATATGCTGAAGTGACACTTGTATACATGAGAGGAAGTTTCCATCACTTGGACTTCACGTATCCAAATTATCAGGAGAGAGAATATAAAGAACATCTTGAAAGAATAAGGGAAATCTACTTGAAAAAAAGGAGGAGATTCCTTAAAGGATGAGAATCGGTATAAAGGTTCTTGGATGCCCCAAGAATGAAGCAGATTGTGAAATTCTAGCTGGACTTCTGAAAAAGAGAGGACATGAAATTGTGAAAAGCGTTGAAAACGCTGACGTCGTGATACTGGATACTTGTGCTTTCATAGAAGATGCAAAGAGGGAATCCATATCTGAAATTTTCGAATTTGTGAACTACAAAATGTCTGTGAAACGGGATCTTAAATTGATAGTGAAGGGATGTTTAGTGCAAAGGTATGGAAAAATTCTGAGAAAGGAAATTCCTGAAGTGGATGGATGGTTCGGTGTGATAGAGCCTGAAAGATTAGTCGATGCTTTGGAGAGAGGGGAAAAGTTCCTTGTTCCAGCAACACCAGAAGTGATCTACAGCTTCTCCCATAGATGTTCTCTCGATGACAAGCCCTACTCTTACATCAAGATATCTGATGGTTGTGATAGAAACTGTACCTTTTGCTCCATACCGAGTTTCAAGGGAGGGTTTAGAAGTAGAAGAATCGATGACATATTGAAAGAAGCGGAGTATTTAATCGAGTCTGGGAAAAAAGAGATAATACTAGTTGCTCAAGATACAACGGGGTACGGTACAGACATATATGGGAAACAGGCTTTACCAGAACTTCTGAGGAAGTTGAACTCCTTAGACGGAAAATTCTGGATCAGAGTCATGTACCTTCATCCAGATTTTATAACTCAGGATATAATAGAGACCATGTGCTCTTTAGAAAAAGTTGTGAAGTATTTTGACATTCCCATACAACATGCCAGTGATAGGATTCTCAAAAGAATGGGAAGGATTAAAAAGTCTAAAGAACTGATGAAACTTTTTGAAGAAATAAGGAAAGTCTGCCCAGATGCTGTCCTGAGAACGGGTGTAATAGTTGGCTTTCCTGGAGAGAAGGAAGAAGACTTTGAAAAATTGGTTGAATTCATAACAAACGTTAGATTCGATAAATTGGGTGTTTTCACGTATTCAGATGAAGAAGGAACTGCAGCGTACAGATTTAACGACAAAGTTTCCAAAGAAGTAGCATTAGAGAGAAAGGAGAGATTATTGCTAGAACAAGCGAATATATCCTTTGAAAGACTCAGTAGATTCTTAGGGAAAGAGCTCGTGGCTATATTAGAAGATAGGGAGAACGGTTTCATAATTGGTAGAGCATGGACGGATGCACCCGAAATCGATGGAGTAATATACTTGAGGGGAGAAGGAGGAATCGGTGATTTTGCAAGGGTGCGTATCGAAGAGCACGATGAATACGACATGAAGGGAGTTATATTATGCCAAACCTAGTCACTTACTCTAGAATTGTCCTAACAGTACCGATAATTTTTCTTTTAGAAAGCAAACATTACGTATCCGCACTGGTTATTTTTTTAATAGCAGCTTTCACAGACTATTTGGATGGATATCTTGCTAGAATGTTGAACCAGATATCCGAAACAGGAAAAGTCATGGATCAGGTTGCCGACAAGATATTGGTTACATCTGTTTTCATAGCTTTAATCGATGAAATTCCTTTATGGTTGATTGTAACCGCGATAATAAGAGATAGCTGGGTAAATGGTCTGAGGATATTGAGTGCAAAGAAGGGAGTTGTAGTTCCTGCCAATGTATGGGGGAAATCGAAAACGGTTCTACAATTCGCCTTGATACTGACTGTTATGACCGAAAAAGCTTTCGATCTGGAAATGGGGGCGGTGGTAACTGCCCTGGTATTTCTAACGTTCTTGGCAACGGTAGTATCAGGTTTCATATATACTTACCAGAATAGAAATGCCTTGGAGGGATGACGTATGAGAACGTTTATAGCTATAGATGTAAACGATGAAGTAAAGAGGATATCTGAAGAGGTTATTGAGAAATTGATGAGAAGGGGGTTTAGGGCTAACTGGGTCACCCCCGAGAATGTACACTTAACTCTTTTTTTCCTTGGAGAAGTTCACCCAAAGAAGGTTGATGAGATATCAGAGCATGTTTGTAAAAGATTAAGGGGATTCCCTTCTTTCTCTTTCACTGTGAAAGGTGTGCACTTTTTCAGAAAGGGAAAATCACCAAGGGTGATATGGCTTGGCGTGGAACCATCGGAGAGTTTGAAAAGGTTGTATGATGAGATGAGATCTGAGCTTTTTCAACACGGCTTTGAGTTTGAACCTTCTGATAGCTTCATACCGCATATCACTATTGGTAGGGTTAAGCATCATCCTCAAAAATGGGAGAAATTGATAGAAGACATCGTGTACACGCCAGCTGTCGTTGCTGTAGACAACATAGTGGTTTACTCCTCTAAGTTAACTCCAAGAGGCCCTATTTACAAATGGGTTTATAAATGCCATTTTGAAGGAGGTTTGACAAAGAATGAGTGAAGAGAAGTTTAAGGTCCTTCAGAAGGCTATTGAGAGAATAGAATCCTCCTTCGGAAAGGGTTCTATAATGCTTTTAGGTGAAGAGGTACAGGTTCAACCAGTTGAAGTCATATCTACAGGTTCCCTATCACTCGATATAGCAACGGGTGTTGGAGGCTATCCTCGAGGAAGGATAGTGGAAATATATGGACCAGAAGCTAGTGGGAAAACGACCCTTGCTTTACATGCCATAGCTGAAGCCCAGAAAGCAGGAGGAGTAGCTGCGTTTGTTGATGCAGAACACGCTTTGGACCCAAACTACGCACAAGCCCTCGGAGTTGATCTGAAATCACTCTTGATCTCGCAACCAGACTATGGAGAACAAGCACTCGAGATTGTAGATGAATTGGTCAGAAGCAATGTCGTTGATCTAATAGTCATAGATTCTGTAGCAGCACTCGTTCCAAGAGCTGAAATCGAAGGAGCTATGGGAGATATGCAGGTTGGACTTCAAGCAAGGCTCATGTCACAAGCTTTGCGGAAGCTCGCAGGAAGTGTCAGCAAATCCAAATCGATCGTGATATTCACCAACCAAATAAGGATGAAAATAGGAGTGTTCTTTGGAAGTCCTGAAACGACAACAGGAGGCCTTGCTTTGAAATTTTATTCAACTATGAGAATAGAAGTTAGAAGAGGGGAATCTATAAAAGAAGGAAAAGATGTAATAGGAAACGAAGTCCATGCTAAAGTTGTGAAGAACAAAGTTGCTCCTCCTTTCAAAACCGCCAAATTTGACATAATATACGGCAAAGGAATAGTGAGAGAAAATGAAGTTCTAGATTTAGGAGTTCAAGACGGTTTCATAAACAAAAAAGGAAGTTGGTACTATTACACATCTTTGGATGGGAAAGAATATACGTTAGGGCAAGGTAAAATCAATGCTAGTAGATTCCTAAGGGAAAATCCAGAGATACTCCAAGAGATAGAGAGGAGAATAAGGGAAGAACATGGCTTACCGATACCGAAAGAAAATTGATCCAAATTCTGAGAGTGAGGCTTTTAAATACGCAGTTAGACTTTTCAAGTACAGAATACGATCAGAAGCAGAGATGAGGAAAAGACTTTTGGAGAGAGGTTTCTCAGAAGAATGCGTTCAGAAAACCATTGAAGAATTGAAAAATAAAGGATTTGTAAACGATGAAAAATTTTCATATCTTTTCGCGTACGATGAGTTAACCTTGAAACATCATGGTCCTAGAATTATAAAGATGAAGCTCAAAGCTTTGGGAGTAAATGAAGAAATCATCGAGAAGAGTCTGAAGAAAGTCCTAGAGGAAGTCGATCTTGCAGAGATCATAAGAGAAATGCTCAAAAAAGTTAATATCAACCCTAAGGAATACCTTCTGAGAAGGGGTTTTGACCCTGGAATAATTGATGAGATAGATTACGGAGGTGAGTGAATATGCTGTATGTTGTTGTAGGAATTGTGGGTGTTATCGCCTTCTTGTTTGGGTTCGCAATCGCTAATTTTAAGATAAAGAGAGATCTTCTGAGGGCAGAAAAAGATGCACAATCTATTAGGGAGAGAGCAGAGAAAGAGGCACAAGAACTACGGAAAAAAGCGATAATGGAAGGAAGAGAAGAAATTCACAAGATGAGAGAAGAGTTTGAAAAGGAAAGAAAAAAGCGTGAAGAAGAGCTCAGAATCCTTGAGGATAGACTCA
>Ga0180301_10002464_pt1 | contig 14540 bp, 15 predicted proteins | sample GuaBasSediGuay16_FD_121797 | JGI IMG/M metagenome (GOLD analysis project Ga0180301, IMG submission 121797) | Subseafloor sediment microbial communities from Guaymas Basin, Gulf of California, Mexico - Guay16, Core 4569-2, 12-15 cm | ecosystem: Environmental > Aquatic > Marine > Hydrothermal...
CTACCTTCAGCATCGGTGTAGAGCCTCGCAACCTCGACATAGGTGCTGGATGCTGGATCATAATGTCTTACAGAAATCAAAGCGTCTCTGATGGGAGAATCGTAAACATCCTTCACGTAGAGGAGATACAGGGTTGGATTTGCGGATTCTGGCGGAAGGTAGGCATTGATTGTAAACGAACTGTTTTGCGTTACCTCATAATAGTAAAGCCTGAACTTGTATCCATCTGCCGTGAACTTGAACGAAACAAGACCCTGAGGAATCTGGGAGATATTCAGGATGTGGGAGTTTTGCAGGTTCTCTGCCGTGTAAACTTGTGATCCGTTCATGTCGGAGATGAATACAGACCAGTTCTCTATTGCTTCTCCAGATGATTCGTTGTAACAGTTCAGCCAGCAGGCAAAGAACGTGAGGTTCGCACCTTCCGAATACATACCCGTTGTCTCGTTGTAGCTCCACAGCCTGTAGTACCAAGTTTGGTCGATGTTTGCATCTGTGTATGACTCTCCAGTACCGTTGTAAATGAGAGTGCCATCCGATGGTGATGATGGGAAGGAGTTTGCGGATTTTCTTATCACCGTCTTATCCGCTCCCTGTCCTTTTGTCCAGGTTATTGTAAGATTTGCGGTTGTGCCGTTTGCCTCGAGGTTGTAGTCAACATCCTGTGGTGGTTGTGGTTTAGTCCATGCTTCGTCTTCTGCATAGTTTTCTGAATACACTCCCTGATTGTACGTCCAGACTCTGTAATAGTAATGCGTCGATGGAGAGAGTCCTGTATCTACGTATGATGTCCCAGAGGAATTGAATATCACAGTTCCATCCGATGGTGATGATGGGTAACTTCCAATTTTTCGCACAAGTACGCTGTTCACATCTGTTGATGCAGACCAAGTTAAGGAGATTTTTGTGTCATTTACTGTGGTTGCTACCAAGTTTGAGGGATCAGGCGGTACGTATGGGGTGGTTGCAGTATGGGTTGTATATTCCTGCGAGTAGTATCCAGATTCTGAGTCGTAAGCCCAGAAGGAGAAATAGTATGTTGTTCCTGGAGATAACCCGCTAACAGTTGTTGATGTTCCCGTATTGTTATATGCAAAAGTGCCTTCCGAGGGTGAAGTTGGGTATCCAGATGTTGAGTATCTTATGACTGTATAGTCTGCACCATCCCCTCTATTCCAATATAGCGATATTGTGTAGCCAGTTGCAGATGATGAGATGGATGTTGGCTTATCGGGATACGTATAGTTCATATCCTGAGTGTAGGATGATGAGTAGGAGTTGGGAGCGTAAGACCATGCTCTGTAGTAGTATACTGTCCCTGGCGAGAGGTCGGAGTCAACATATGATTCTGCCGTGCCGTTGTAGATTACTGTGCCATCGCTTGGCGAAGTTGGGTAGTTGCCCGTTTTTCTTACTATGACGGTTACGTCAGTATCAGGGCTTTTTGTCCATGTGAGAGAAATCGTTGAAGTATTCACAGAAACTGCTTTGAGGTTTGAGGGTGGATCTGGAGTTTCGGTTGTGAAGGTGTAGGTTTCGTTTGTCCAATCATGACCATCCGTAACGTTCACGTACCATGTGTATGTCGTACCATATTCCAGACCAGAAACAGGGCAGGTTATCGTTCCGTTTCCTGCATTGTTTCCACTTGCTGAACCGATGTTTGGAGAGGTTTCAATTGACCAGTTCATCAAATCTCCTTCTGGATCGGAGATGTCGATGCTGAGTTGAGATAGAGAAACAGGTACGTCAGTTGCGCCGTCGGAGGGAGAGGGGTTGGATTGAATGGGTGGGTGGTTTTCTATGAAAATGATGTTGTCACTGTATCCGCTTCCACCCATATTTGCATATGTTGGATATGAAGTATGCCATTGACCTGAGGAGCTTTTACCAGTGTACAGAACCGTCATGTTGCCGTTTTCTATGATAAAATCACAAACGTACACTATACCGTTGTCCCATCCAGATGATGAACGTTTCAGAACGAAATCATCGTATTTGTTCCAGTTTTCACCATCAAATGAATAGATCAGAGATGCTGGATTTCCAGTAGTTTCCTCAGTCAGTAACATCCAGTAAATACCGTCATACTTGTGTACATTCATATGCCAAGGCTCAACAATTGCCATAGACGAGCCTAAATCACCTTCATATGTCCAGTGTATCCCATCTGTTGATGTCCAGTAGTGGATTGTATGAGGATCTGCTCTTAGGCACACTCCCCACATTCGCCATATGCTTCCTTCTTTAACTATTGAAAAACACATAAACTTATAATCTGTAGTTTCGCTGTTTGTATTGTTGAAGAAAGATGTCACGTATGTCCAGTTTACACCATCAGAAGACTTGTACAATTCTATCCATGCCCTATCTGGTGATCCTCGTGTGGAGTTTATGATGTAAAGATACAACTCGTCGGTATCATCATTGTATACGAGCTCTGGATCACAGAAATGACCACCAACATCATCTCCATCATCCCAGTACCAACCCGTAACTGGATTGGTGTGATAGTAGTTATTTGCAGGTTCAACCCAGCTGTTGTTTGAAAGGTTGTTACAAACCAAGATGGAGGGTTGTTCATAATCTTCATTGCCATTTGGGTATCCAGTTACTGCCAGCCAGTATTTGTACTTTGTACCATTTACATTTCCCCATCCCTCTGGAAAGTAAAGGATATCAGGGTCATGCCACTGTGTTGTAGCATCGCTATCTGGCTCTCGGAAATGGGCATAGACGTTGTAATGATCTGGTGTGTTTGCCAAAATAAATGGTTTTGCATCCGTTGTAAACGAATACGTTCTGTTAGTCCAGTTTCCATCGTTATCAGTTACGTTTACGCTCCAGTAGTACGTAGTGCTTGAGTCCAACATTATTCCCATCCACATCTTGTATGTACCGTTGGTTACCGATAGGTTTTGACCGTACAGCTCCCAAGTTGTTCCGTTTTTCCAGTACCAGTAGATGTTCATTGTTTTTCCATCAGAGTGGGATACTGTTACAGAGGTTTGAACTCCATCGATTGGAGAAAATGAAACACCTGTTGATCCATCTGATGGATGGGGATTTGAAACTGTTATGTTCTGTGGGGTGGTAGGAAACTTTACAAATGTTGTTTTGTTCTTGAGGTTGTTGTATACAGTTTTTATCCATCCACTGCTTCTTTTCACTTTTGAAATACGAATCTCATCCATCTTTCCATCGAAGTAGTACTCTTTAGAACCACCATCGAAGATATTATGCCCTATATGTAACTCGTTGTGGAAATCGTTCCAATCAATCGTTCCAGATGCTGTTCCTTGGCTAACCCCGTCTACGTATAGCTCTACAGATGCTGAGTTATCGTACAATCCCGCCAGATGATACCATGTATTTGTTACAAATGTATCGGTAGCAATCACCCCAAGACCACCACTATCATCTTGCTGTAGGGCTTGAAATTTTTGATCTGTAGAGGTTCTGTATCTCAGGTAAAGTCCAGCGTCATCAGAGCTATCTATACCTGCATGGATACCAACATACCAGTTTGGTGATGAATCAGTAACACTTTCAACATTAAACCAAGCAACTATTGTGCATTCTCCAGATGTTGAGAGATTGAACCATGAATCGTTGTAGAGATATTGGTGATTATCAACTTCAAAATCGAAGCATTTTCCAATCCATCCATCAACTATCGATGTACCGTTTACATTTATGAGGTTGTAATGATTTGCTGTGCTGTCGTTGAGATCATCACCGTGATAGACACAGATATAGTTTGAATCCCAAGTCCTTTCAGGATAGTGTTCGCCTCCATCCGAGCTTGGAGATGTGTCGTAGTACAGATAGAAGGTTGTATCCTCTGTCGAACTGATCGAGGAGATATTCACCCAAGCTACGAGTTTACCAGTTGATGGGTCGTATTCTTCTAACTCCCAATAGCATTCCGTTGTACCATCGGGCTGGAAGAATGTAAAGCTTGTTTCATTCAATCCAGCGATCCAGCTTTCGTTGTAGACAAGAACAGGAAAGTTTGTCAGGTCTTCCTCTACTTGGGTATGATCGATCGTAAGCGTTACGTATGCATCAAAATCTGATGGAGATGCTTCCTCTTCCTTTGTGGTAAATTTATAGACTTGTGTAACGTTGTATGTACCATCGTTTACTGCAACCTTCCACCAGTAGGTTGTCTTTTCTTCATTTGCTTGGGTAAACGTCCAGTAGTATGTGCCATTTCCAACTGAAGAGTTAGTTTGTCTCAAGACCCATGAGCCAGTTGAATTTTCATACCAGTAGATTGTCATTGTATCTCCATTTGGATCGCTCACATCGATGTGGCATGTGGGTTGTAGTTCAACATCAATGCTTCCATCTGCGGGATAAGGATTGGAGATCGATGGTGCATCTGTTTCTTCACTTCCAAAACTGCTCCATGTTGGTTCAGTTGAGGCATATTTTCTGACAAACACCCAATCTATCTCTTCCGTATTTGTTGATTGAAGCAGTCTTGAGTACACTTTTAGATTGCCACTCGGATCTTTGCTTGTATCTATCTCATAGTCATCATCTATGTAGGTAAAGCTGTCTGATGCATAAACCAGCTTAAATCTGTGGAAGTTGTCATCGTATGCTAAAGAAGTCTGCTGTCTAACTTCTCCCGTTCCATCGTTGCTGTATGTCCAGAAGTTTGAATATACTGTTGGATTTCTTGCTATCCCAAAGTAGTTGCTAGCTCCACCTTCACCCACAAAAGCTTTATCGTTTAAGGATAAAATATTTGTTTTATCAACAGCTTTTATTCTAGCTTCAACTATACATTCCGAGAAGGTTGTTTTAGAGTATATCTCAACCTGTGCTGATGATGAAGTGCCATGCAGTTTACACAGAGAATCCTCTACAATAATCTCTCCGTCACTCGTGTAGCTGTTCCATTTTGTTGTATCCAAACTTGTTCCTTCAAAATCGTCGAAGAACAGAAATGTATCATCCCCATCGCTCTCATCTGTAGCTGATGGATTGCCATAATACATCAAAATCTTACCATCACTCATCGCATCTGCCGAAACGTTGATCCAGAAGATTGCATACTGTGAATCCACATAGGTTTCCTTCCAGTAAGGTAAAACCGTTGTGTTGTCGATATCAACAAATCTGATGTCATCGAAATCTGATTGACAATGCTCCTCACAGCTCACATCTCCTCCACCGTTGTAGCTGACGTTGAGCTTCATCTGATAGTAGCCAGAGTATCCGTTTGTATTGATGTAGCAAACTTTATAGTATGCCCAATCTGTGTTCCACCATGCCTTTGAGGTTTGGGTGGTGGGAGGTACGAAAACTATCAGTAGCTGGAAGAGTAGCAGGAGAAGGATGATTATCGAGCTTGTTTTACGCATAGCCTATTCTTCACCTCCCTACTCCTCCCTGTACGGATACACATACCACATCGCGGAGAGCAGGATTGCGAGCAGGATGAACAGCGGACTCAGAGACAGAATCGTCCCCTCAATCCCTGTGATCCCAGCGTCGGATATCACCTGAGTTAGAACTGGATACACCGCAACGTAAGCTATCAGCGTGATGATTGTCATGAACAAAGCATAGATTGTGTACTGACCTCTAACATCTCTCCATAGTTGGACAAATCCTCTCTTCATCATCTTTTCCTACCTCCTTTCTTTTTTCTCCTTCCTTTCTTCATCAACTCAACGGTTGGAATCTTAAACATGGTTCTGTATCCCACCTTCCACAGCTTCTTGGTGGGCTTCGGGTGGGTTGCCTTTCCAAACTTGATGTATGACTCCTCAACGGCAAATGGAGATGCGAGCAGGGTTTTTCTCCATTTCCTTCTCTTTGTTTTTCTCCCCCTTCTCCTCTTCACGGTTAAAGATACTTTCTTTCCAGATGGGAGTCCAAGCTTTGGTTTGCCAACTGGAGGCGGGGAGATCGGGATGGTTGAAATCTCTGTCAATTTCGTCTTACTTGCTGTGATGCCCTTCAGCTTCAGGCTTGGAATCGTTATGCTCAAACTCCTCAACTTGAGCCTTGAACGAAGTATCGGCTTCTGCACAACTATCTGTCTCAATCTCAACTTTTGACCCTGCAACTGTTTCATCTTCAGAACTGGTGCGGTTTTTCTCTTCAAAGACGTTGAAACTTTTGTTTTTATCAGGGATAGAGAACCAACCTTTGTTTTGCTCAAACTCTTCATCTCAAGTTTGAGTTTCTTCAGTTGTAGCTGTTTTGTTCTCTGCCTCTGGATCAGTTTGAGTTTCAGCTTCTGCTTTTGCACGGTCTTCGGTTTCAGCTTCGGTGGTAAGAGAAACAAAGTCCCTCCCTTCGTTGAAACTTTTGGCAACCCCTTCAGCTCATAGGCTTTCGGCTCGGTTTTCAAAGCTGAGAACGGTTTGATGGAAATTTTCTTGCTCACCAGAATCGGAATGAGAGGAGTTTTGAACTCTGGTGGTAGCTCTCCAGTTTCAAGTGGTGGTCTCGGTGGTATGATCTTTGTGAGCTGTTCGGTCTTGTACAGAGAGGAAAGCGGGACTTTGCCAGTTGGTTTACCCTTAATCGGGGTGAGGAAGGAAGGTTTCCTTCCGCCACGGAAGGTAAAGCCTTTCGGTTCAACTATCTTTCCAAATCCTTTCGTTGGTAAAGCAAATTCCTCAGAAGCTGTGAACCCTTTCATCCAAGCGGGTCTCTGCACGTACTTTGGACTCTCGACAAAGACTGGGTATTCACCAAATCTCAGAGGCTTTGACTCTCCAAATATCACTCTCCCTCCAGAGAATCCTTCCTTTGACAGAGAGAAGAATCTTGATTCGCTATGACTTGAAACGAGTCCAAAAGTACCTTTCTTGCCAGAGAATATTGCCAACCTCAGTATCCTTCCACTCTTTCCATAAGAAATTTCGGGCATGATCTCGAAGATTTTTGTCTTTGGTCTTAGGATTCCGTATCTTATCGTTCCAACACCTTTTGAAAGCGTTATCCCTTTGCCCTCTGGCAAAACTCCCTCAAGCACAAGAACTCTGCCCTTCGGTGTGCTGATGTAGGATGCATACAGGGGTTTAAATTGCGGAGATTTCTCTGGAGCAAAAACACCTTTGAAGTGGATCGTGGCATGAATTTTTCTTCCGAGAGAGTATCTGTAAGACCACTCCTGGAATCCCTTGAATGCAATTCCTTCCTTGGTCAGTATCTTTTCAGGTATGATCTGCTTGAAGGTTGGCTCGTATTTGCTCGTCCACCAGACATGAGCCTTCTGGAATCCCTTCGTGTATCCGCTCTTGAACAGCTTCCCAGCACCGTAGAATGAAATGCCGTAAACGAGACCCTTAGTCAGAGCTTTTGAAATGTCCTTTTCAACGATTGCGGTTCTTCCAACATCGTATGCGGTTAATCCTCCAGCAATAATACCTCCACCCGCCAGCAGTCCTTTCGTAACTGTTCCCGCCGTGGGTGCAATCCTCGATATTGCTCCAACTCCGAGACCTGTTAAGCTTCCACCGAGAATTGATGTTGAAAAGACACCTACGGGAGAGGAAGAGAATGCGGTAATCGATTGTATTGGTTTTCCGCTCCAAATTTTTGATACTGTTACTATGGCTTCCCTGTATGCTTTTCTTCTTCTTTCTTTCACTTTTTCTTTTGATATTTTTCCAGTAAAAAGATCATATAGATTTTTGAATTGACCAGACCAATATTCGTAAGAAAAGAAGGGGATTGCAAGCTTTTCTGGGGCGGGCTTTTTTTCGAGATACTCTATCTTTTCTTCAATTTTTTGTTCTCTCTCATACGCCTTCTTCGACGGGTAGATGATGAGTTCTCCCTCTTCTTTTCTTTTGACTGCAAATGCACCTTTCTCCTTGAGCTCTTCCAAGCTTTTCTTGTATTTTTGTATCTCATGGAATGCCTTGCCGTATGCCAAGTTGCCTTTGATGAAAGACCAGTACAAAGATGATCTGTACTGTCGTATCTTTTCAAGCTGTTGTTGTTTCTCTTGCTCAAGCTGTTTTATCTGTTCACGGAGATGAGAAACTAAACTCCCCCCCTTCCAAACTTTTCCACCGTACTCGTAGCTGAGTCCTGTACCGTGTTTCATCACGTAATCTATGTTCTCCTTGAGCTGATTTATCGCTTTGTTGTAGTCTTCTTTGACTTTTTTCTCAATTGATGCAGATTCTTTCAATCCTGTTGTATATCTGCTGAAGAAATCCTTGAATTGATGAGCAAGAGCAGAAGATTTTGCTTTTGTTTTCGCTTCCTCGATTGCTATTTCACCGTATCTGCCGTACTCTCCGCTTCTTATCGCCTTTGCTATCTCATATTTTTCCTGTAACTCTTCCGGAGAGGTGATACCAAGTGATCTCCAAATCCATCTGCCTTTCTCATAAAGTTCTACAGACTTTTCATACGAAGGAGTGGGTGGAATTGAGATTCTCGGTGGTGTTTGAGATGTTGGAGGCGATGTGGTTTTCTCGGTACTTGTTTTGCCTTTGGATGGTGGTGCAGTTTTTTTGGTGTCTGTTTTGCCTTTGGAAGGAGGAGTAGTTTTTTTGCTACTGCTGGGTTTTGAAGGTGAAGAAGAAGTTGTACCTTTCACCTTTGAAGATGAAGCCGTAGTTGATTCTGTTTTTTTCTGGCTTTCCAGTATCGATTGGGCAAACAATCTATCAATAATGTTAGGAGAAGATATGTTTTCTTTAGCCCATTTGATTACGTTTTCCTTTGTTTGTGCGATTCTTTGGTCTGTATAGGTCATCGCTTTCGCCTCCTTGCCCTTCGAATCTTTATCTTTCCTTTAACCTTCCTCACCTTGACGTAGACTCTTTTCCCACCGATGCGATACCATCGATAAGCCCAGTAAGAAGTCGGTATTTTTGACTTCTTTTTAGACATTTTTAATTTTCCCTCCTTATGGTTTTTAACACTTTTTAATATGTTGTTTGCTGTATTTATAGTTTACTGTTCGTCGATCAGTGGCTCTTTGTTTGCCTCCTTTTCTGCAACTTTCTTGATGTAGTTTGCCAGTCTGGAGGGGATTCCATAGTGGTACATTATCGCATTTGCATCAAAGATGATGTTGTCTGGGGAGCTTCTTTTACTCAAGAAAGTCTGGTCATTTTTATGATTTTCAACCAAATCTTTAACAATTTCAGATACACTCATTTTCTTCTTATCTAATTTGCCTTCAAGAAACATCTCTGTTCTCTCTTCCATCTGATCCATGATCTTGTCTTTGAATTCTGCACTATGCTCTTCGTACCGTTTTTCCAGCTCTCTGGGTGGTCTTTTTATGGAAATTAACCTTAATTTGAGGGTTCTACCAATAGCATCCTCGTTTGTTGTATATATCCTCGTATATGTGAAATAGATTTTTCCCATTCTCTTATTGTATTTGACATTAAAAGGAATCATAAATGAGTATTTGTTGTCGGCTCTGTACATCTCAAAGAAGCCATGAAACAGCTTTCTTACTTGGCTGTCGATATAGGTCACATCTTGAGTTACAAAGAAGACTATCGGTCTGTATTTTCCAAAAACTTGAACCGCCTTTGTTATGGCTTTGTTGGAGATTTCATACCATTCTCTTGCTGGGATGCCAACACCAGCCTCATCCCAGATTACGCACCCACCTACAATATTTTTCTCTCGGATCTCTCTTAGGGCTTTCATAAAATCATTAGGATAATAGACAACTCTCGTTTCCAGAGAATCAAAAAATGTAGGGTCTAAGATATTGCTAAAGACGAGACTTGTGAGGCTTTTTCCTACTCTGTGTTTCCCAGTAAAAAAGCCAAGAAAATTAAATTTGTAGCTATGTACCTTATTATATATGTATCTCAAATATATTTTTGCAGAATTTTCAGCAATTTTATTTATATTGTTTTCAAGGGACAAGTGATACGGGCTTAGCATCAACATCTTTTCCACCGTGCCTTACGGCTTCAATAAGGGAGGCATCTTCCAAGTCAATTACTCCTTCTACCTCCTCCTCCATCATCTTTGAATTATCTATTATTTGTATATTCTGATAGTGTAGTTTTTCTGCAAATTCCATCGCTATTTCTAGCTCTTTCTTCTTTTTCCCCTCTTCGCTCGCTATCTTTGACACTTCTTCCTTTATCTTTTTCTCATATTCTTTTGCAAGTTTTTTTGTTTTCCTTTTTACAGATGTTGGCGTGTAAGGAAGTAACAGATGATGGAGGGTTTTTACACGCATAATGAAAGCATACTTCTCTCTATCATCGTTGTATGATTTGGCTAGATGTTCGATGCACTTTGCCAGCTCTTTCATTATTAATCTATGCTTAAATTCAGCAGGAGAAGATGGTAACCTTGATTCATCTCCTTCAATTTCAATATCAGAAGAATGCTTCACTCTCACACACGTTAATATAACACTTCCTATTTATATTTTTTTCTGACCCCTACTCTCTCACTAAAAGTTTAAGTAATGAAACCTTGATTTCCCAAAAACGCAATTTTGGGAAAAATTTATCACGTGGTTGAGGTATTTGAGATACATGCCAGAGTATAAGGAAGCTGATATCAACTACATAGTTCGAGCTGAGGATTTCGAGAAGATGTACAGGTTTTGCAGGGATCTGAAGGAGAGGAATCTGCTCTTTATCCTCTATTCAACAGGAGCCAGACCTTCAGAGATTCTTGAGATGAAAAGAGAGGATGTTGAGATACATGACGATAGGGTTATCTTTCACATCATAACAAAGAAGGTGAGGAAGAAGGGGATGGAAAAGAAGTTCATTATAGACAAAAGACATCTCGTTCTGAAACTTCCGAGAGATCACCCTTACATCAAAAACCTTGAGAGGTTTGTATCGAGGTTTGAAGAAGGTCAGAAACTGTTCAGGATGACAAGGAGAACGATGCACAATATAATAAGCAGGATAAGTAGAGATGCCTTGGGGATTTCGTTGTGCCCTTACAACTTCAGGCATTCGTTTTTCACGAGGTTCATAGAGGCTGGTGGGAGGATTGAGGAGGCACAGTATCTGAAAGGAGCAAGGGATATGAGGAGCGTGATGCCGTACCTACATGCAAGGAAGGTTGAGTATGATATTGATATCTAAAATTTAGATACATTCTATCATCTCTACAAGAGTTTTTTCTCTTCTTTCAAGAGGAAAATGTAACTGTATTCTTTTCCTTACTCTTTCCGATAAAAAACGGTGCAATCTGAAAGCACACTCTACTGCAATAAGTGTTTGATAGGGATCACCATAAGATACATAGATACCCACATCACCAACAACTTCAGGAATTGCCCCCCTATGCGTAACAACAGGCACACAACCACAGGACATGGCCTCTGCTATCCCCATGCCAAAAGACTCTCTCCAAGAGAGCTGACAGAAGATTTTTCCGATAGAAAGTTTCTTCGCCACCTCATCGTGAGGGATGGTTTTTTCATACCCAATAACCTCGTACTTGTATGGAAGGAATTTCATAGCCTCGAAGAATGTATCTATGCCCTTCAATTTCTCTTTGCTTTTTCTTCCCATCGAGAAAATGATATCTTCTTTCTCTTTTGATGGGATGAATTTCTTTGTATCCACGCCGTTATACACTACATGAATTTCTCCTCTAATTTTCTTTCTACCAATTCTCTCTAGAATTTCTCTCTTTGTGAATTGTGACACAGGAAGAAGGAGATCCGCATTTTTTAGTACATATTTTGCTGGTATCGTTTCTTTAAACTTTGTAAATGCACCATATCCTATGCTGGGTTCATAGGCTACATCGTAGCCCCCTATAACCACAACAGATTTCTTTCCAAGCTTTTTAGCCTTTTGAACTGCATAAGCCGACTTCCAGTTTGCAAACCATGAAAATGCAACATCGAAGTCGTGACTGTTGCCCATATCGAAGTGTCTTTTCAATATCTCATAGTCTTGTATGATGAAAGATGAATTTGACTTGTTTACAAACCAGATTTTCATTGTTTCTCCTCGATCTCATCTATTATGGATTTTTTCCTGATTAACTTGCAGAGGATATGATGAAACAATAAGATAAAAACGATTATCCATCCTTCTATTTCTCCTATAACTCTTCTCGCAATCTTCATTTTTCATTCCTCCTCTCCTTCGGTACAATCCAGTATATCGATGCTGTAACGAGAAAGAGAGAACCGAAAATGATGAGGTACAAACTGATGTGATACTGCAACATCAAGTCTCTCTGCCACCAGCCAGACGTTGCAACCGCATCTACATGGATGCCGTGATTCTTCAGCTGTGCCTGGTTCAGCATTCCAGACATGGATACATCGACAGTCCAGACTCCTACGAGAACGAGAGAAAAACCAACAATGAGCATTATCACCTTATCTGGAAGTGGGATTTTCATCTGCTCACCTCCGCAACCATATACGTGATTCTTTCGATACAATTTATGTGTAAACACTCTGGACAGACAATGATAGGTTCATTATTTTTATAGTCGAAAACGAAACTCCAGTAGATATCTAAGGTTGGTGCAATTCTACCACAATTCAGACACATTAGACCAAGTTTCATATCACCATACCCAGTCATCATCCATCACCATTTCTCCTTTTCATCTCTTCCTCAACCTCTTTCAAGATTTGCTCAGCCTTATCATCACCGATCTCTTTCATGATCTCCAGCTCACGCTTTATTTTCTCAAGGACGTGGAAGGGGAGGATGTGGATGAGGGAGACGGGCATCAGTTATCCTCTCCTATGAGTTTTTTGTAGAGATCATCTAATTTTTTGATGATTTCTTGTCTTTTTTCTCCTTTTATGGTTTTCACAATTTCTGAATCTCTCAAGGTTTTTACCGCTTCCGCTATCACTTCTCTTACTACTCTCCAATCTATTTTGAAACATAGAATAGCAGCAACAAACAATATAGCTTGAAAGTAAGCAAAAAGTATCTCTTCCCTTTCTTTATCAGTTAACTTTGCTACCGCTTTTCTGATTTCCTCTTTACTGACTTTACCCTCTTTATCATGCTCTTTAATTTTTCTACCTCTTCCCATATTATTCCTCCAGAATCCATTTGAGGAATTCCAAAACGGTGGATGCACTTTCATCAAGATATGGATTTTCACCAATCACATAATGATCCAAACATTCAAGATGGGTAGGTGGTACTTGTTTTTTGCAATCTAGACAGAAATAAAAATTGGTAGTTTTTTTGGTTTTTCCCCATTTTTCGTATGCATTTTTCAGCTTTTTATATATTTCTCGTAGCTCTTTTTCTGATTTTATTTTTTCGCCTCCATCTTCCTTTCAGCCACCCTAAACACAAAGAATGAAAATGCGAGCAGGATCACGGATACAGCCAAGCAGAGATAGACAACGAGTGGATTTGAGCTTTCTCTCCAGTACATAACATAGCTCCCCGTCCATGTCAGGATGCACCCAGAGATGCCTGCGAGGAGCACAGCCATGAGGGTCAGGTTTTCTGCTTCTTTATTTCTTACCACATCCACCCTCCAGACCACCCATCCATAAGGTTGACACGGGTTAGCCTCTTCTCCAGATTTCTGACAAAGTAACGCTTGTGGTTTATATCTCGTATGATCTCATCCACAAGAGCCTCTATCTCCTCCGCAGATGCGAGTTTCTGCTTTGCTGATACCTCTGTATCCTTTTTGCTGTGAAACAGCCTTTTGAGGGGATTTACGGGCATTTTTCAGCCTCCCTGCATTTCAGCCAGAGAGTCATGTTCTCGAGATCGTGTGTTGCATCTTCAAAATATTCGTTTGCCTCATGCAAATCAGCCAAAGAGTGAGTGTCAGCATACAGAGAAAAGTAGAAGAAAGTCCATTTCATGTTCACGAGAAAGCTGTATCCATAGCTGTAAAATTCCATCACATCTGGTGATATTTTGAAGTCTGTTATATCGCTCAAAGCATCGATGCAGTAATCATATCCCTGATCAGCATATGACTTTGCAAGGTAGAGCTCATCATTCACTATTGCATCGACTGTTAGATTTGCATATACCCCGATGGTTGATACCTGATTTGCCATCCAAGAGATGAATTCTTCATCCTGGTACTGATCCTGAACAATCTCCTGACCTTGATTTTTTTCTTGCTGACTGGTCTGCGGTTCTTCAAAATAAGCACACAGGAAGAGAACGGCTAAGATTGATATGACGGCAATGATGAGAATGGTGCTTTTTTTCATCCATCCACCTCCTCAAACACAATACCTCCACATCTCGTGCACCTTCGGATCACGAGAGTGTCTTGGATGTCAAAGTAGTGAAACTCGCATCCACAGTTTTTGCATCTGAGCTTGGGTTTTTCGGGTTTATACACAGCTACTAACATCTATCAACCTCCCCAAATTTTTCTTAATTCTAACTTCTGTAATTTTTTCTAATTTATCAATTAGTGCTTTGATTTTATAAGAAGGGGGTTCTGGAAGATTGTTTCCTTTGCTGTCTGCACCTATTGAAACAAAGAGAGGGCGTATTGAATAAATCCATTCTACCATAGTATTTAAATCAAAATCCATTATTGGTTCAATAGAAATCATGGTTTTCCTTTTTATC
>Ga0180301_10002465_pt1 | contig 14540 bp, 11 predicted proteins | sample GuaBasSediGuay16_FD_121797 | JGI IMG/M metagenome (GOLD analysis project Ga0180301, IMG submission 121797) | Subseafloor sediment microbial communities from Guaymas Basin, Gulf of California, Mexico - Guay16, Core 4569-2, 12-15 cm | ecosystem: Environmental > Aquatic > Marine > Hydrothermal...
AAGGAGGTGGATAAGGAAACTTCTGATCGCCAACCCCAGCCTTTTTTCATGGTTTTAAAGTGCCGGGAGGCCGCGGCTTGCTTCGCTCCCGGCAACGGCCACTCACCAACCGAACGCGCCGAAAGAGGAGGAGTATCATGAAACGCAAGGCATTCTTTGTTTCAACCCTTTTCCTTGTCCTTTCCCTGTTCTGCCTCCAACCATCCTTTGCCAAGGAGATAAAAGTCCTGTCCCAGTTTCCCATGAGCGGCCCGGTGGGTTCCCTCCACGAATTCGGCTGGGGATACATTGACGCCATGAACTGGGTCAACAGCGAAGGCGGCGGAGTCAACGGAAAGAAGATCACCTGGTTTCTGGAAGACATGCGTTACAGCCCCACGGTTGAGGTGGCCAACTTCAACCGCTACTGCGCCGAGCACAGCCGGGACGAATTCCTCATGGCCACGGGCTATATCACGGGCGGTCTCAAGCCGCTTATCGAAAAAGTGAACGTAGAGGAAAAAATTCCCTGGCTGGACGGTTCCTACTCCACGGAGATCTTCGGCGAAGAGGGTGGCCCTTCCAAGTACCCTTATTACTATTCCCTGGGCGGCACCTACGGCAACCAGATTCGCGTGCTCATGCGGTGGATCAAGCAAAACCACAAGGGCAAGGGAAAACCCCGGGTAGGCTTTGTCTACAGCCCCACGGCCTGGGGCCGCGACGGGACCCCCGAGGGCATCGCCTATGCCAAGAAACTGGGCTTCGACGTGGTGGCCCAGATCGAATACCCCTACACGGCCACGGACGCCACGAGCGAGTGCATGCAGCTCCGAAAGAAAAAGGCCCAGTACGTGGTCTACCACGGCTACTCGGGCGCGGGGTCGTACACCGCCATCTTTTTCAAGACCGCCAAAAAGATACTCCGAAATGTCCAGCTAATGGGGACCCACTACACCACCGGAAGGTTTCCCCTCCTCGTCTCCCAGGCAGCCTACGATGGGTACGTGGGCGTGGCCACCCGCCCCTTCATGGACGCGGTACCACGGGCCAGGACCCCTATGGACAACCCCTTTGTAAAACTGGTCCACGACTTTGCCAAGAAGTACCGCCCCGACGAGTACAAGAAGGGCCTAAAGGGCGGCGGGATCAAGGACATGTTCCTTTACTCCGAGGGCCTCACTTATGCCTTCCTTATCCAGGAGGCACTGACACGTGCCGACAACGCGGGCAACCTCACCCGCGAGGGCGTGAAGAAGGCCCTGGACACCATGGTGTGGGATTTCAAGGGAATGTTCGACGGAAAGACATTTTCTTACAAGTCGCATACGGTGCCCATGTTCCAAATCTTCCAAGCCAAGGTGAAGATGGTGAAGCTCGGGGGAAAGATGGTGCCTACCGGCGGCGTCTATCCCATCACCGATTGGATCAACACGGACGAAATCAACTGGTAAACCATCGATATAGACAGGGGTGACAGGGTAGGGCCGCCCGGACCGGGGCGACCCTTTCCGACGCCCCGGTCCGGAGGTCCCCATGCTGGATTTGTTACAGACCCTGGGCTCCGGGGTCCTGGTGGGGTTGGTTTACGCCTTGCTGGGTCTCTGCGTGGTCATAATCTTCAAGGCCTCGGAGGCGTTCAACTTCGCCATCGGCGAATTCCTGGTCATAGGCTCCTTTCTCTTCTACGTCCTGTTCTTCGATCTGCACATCCCGTTCATCCTGGCCCTGCCGCTGGGCCTGCTCCTGGCGGCCGCAGTCGGAGCCCTGGTGGAACGCGTGACCATCAAGCCGCTTTTGGGGCGGGCACCCATCTCCATGACCATAGTCACTCTGGGCCTGGGCTTTTTCCTGAGGGCCTGTGTGCAGCTCATCTGGGGGTCGCACACCTACTCCTTTTTCCTGGACCTGCCCGATATAACGGTCGAGGTAGGAGACTTCCTGTTCCTTTCAGACCCCATCTGGGCGGGAATACTGGCGATCCTGACCTTCGTGCTCGTAATAGTGTTCCTGTTCCGCACCAGGTGGGGTTTGGCCATCCGTGCCACATCCGAGGACCAGGCCAAGGCCCTGGCCTTCGGTATCAACGCAAGGTTCATTCTTCTGATAGTCTGGGCCCTGAGCGCGTTGTGCATCGCGGTGGCGGGGATCATGATCTCCAATTTCGGGGCGCTCCAGGTGGGGATGGGTTTCGTGGGACTCCGCGCCATCCCCGTGGTGCTCATCGGGGGCATGGACAGTATCGGCGGGGCCCTGGTGGGAGGCATTATCGTAGGGATGTGCGAGGCGGTGGCGGGGGCCTACATAGAGCCGCTGGGCCTGGTGGGTTTCAAGGATGTGGCCCCCTACATCCTGCTTCTCCTGGTGCTCTTCATACGCCCCTACGGTCTTTTTGGAACCGTCCGGATTGAAAGGGTCTGAGCATGCTATCCATTGAAAACCTGCGGGTCGTCTACCACGACGTGATCTCCGTCCTCAACGGAATTTCCTTGAACGTCCAGGACGGGGAAATCCTCGTCATCATCGGCGCCAACGGCGCGGGCAAGACCACGCTGCTTCGTTCCGTTGCCGGCATGATCGACTTTTATGATGGGGACATCATCGAGGGAGACATCAAGATGAACGGTGATTCCATCAAAGGCCTCGACGCCACCGACATCATGAAGCGTTACGGGGTCACCTATGTGATGGAGGACCGCCCCATCTTCTGGTACCTCACCGTGGAGGAAAATCTCGGTGCCGCCGCATTTTCCCGCTGGGACAGCCGGGTAAAACCGGACATGGAGAAGGTCTACGGGTATTTTCCGGTGCTTCAGAAACTCAAAGGCCGAAAGGCGGGGTACGCCTCGGGCGGAGAGCAGCAGATGCTCGCCATCGGCATGGCCCTCATGACGAACCCCAAGACCCTCATGCTCGATGAACCGTCCCTGGGCCTTGCGCCCATTATCACGGCGGAGCTTTTCGAAATCATCCGGCAGCTCAACGCCTCGGGGATCACCGTGGTCCTGGTGGAGCAGAACGCCCACGCGGCGCTGGACATCGGCAACCGGGGTTATGTGGTGGAAACGGGCCGGATCGTGCTGGACGGTACGGCCCAGGAACTCCTGGCCAACGAGGACGTCCGGGAATTTTATCTGGGTTCAGGGAAGAAGGAGCGGAAGAGCTACAAGGACGCCAAAAGGTACAAGAGAAGAAAGCGATGGCTATGACGCAACAAGAAAAGGACATCCTGCTCGAAATCCGGGGTCTTCACCTTTCATTCGGGGGAGTGAAGGTCCTCACGGACATCGATCTCAAGGTGGAAAAGAGCAAGATCTTTTCCATCATCGGGCCAAACGGGGCAGGCAAGACCAGTCTCCTCAACTGCATCAACATGCACTACCGGCCCCAGCGGGGGACGGTTGTGTTCGACGGGGAGGAACTCAATCACCTCAAACCCCATAAAGTGGCCACGCGCGGGATCGCCCGGACCTTTCAGAAAGTGGAACTCTTCCATGGGATGACCGTCCTGGACAACATCAAGCTGGGGCGGCACTTTCTCATGAAGTCCTCGCTTGTGGGTAGTTTCTTTCGTTTGCCCGCGCTTGCAAGGGATGAATTGGAACACCGGCGGCAGATCGAGGAGGACATCATCGATTTCATGGGCCTGAGCAGTTTCAGGTATCACCCCGTGGGAATCCTGCCTTTTGGTGTGAGGAAGCGTGTGGACATGGCACGGGCCCTGGCCATGTCGCCCAAGCTTCTGCTCCTGGACGAGATCATGTCGGGCATGGCGGTGGAAGAAAAGGAGGACATCGCCAGTTACATCCTGGACGTGCAGAGGGATCTCGGGGTTACCATCGTCTGGATCGAGCATGACCTGGCGGCCGTCATGGACCTGTCCGATTACGTGTGCGTGCTCAATTTCGGCACCAAGATCGCCGAGGGGACGCCCGAAGAGGTCCAGAAGGACCCGCAGGTAATCGAAGCCTACCTGGGAAGAGTACTAAGAGAAGGACAACACGATGCTTGAGAACACGCTACTAGGTCTCCTGGTGAAAAACGCCGATGAAATGCCCCGCGAAGTGGCCATGCGCGAGAAGCGCTTCGGCATCTGGCGCCCCACGACCTGGCGCGAGTTTCACAGGGATGTGCAGCGCTTTGCCCTGGGCCTGGAGGCCCTGGGATTTAAGCCGGACGACAAGGTGGCCATCATCGGGGACAACAAGCCGCAGTGGGTCATCGCCGAGTTCGGCGCCATGGCGGCGGGCGGGATTCCCACTGGGGCCTACCCGGACAGCCTTGCCGAGGAAATGGAATACCTGGTCACTTTCTCGGACGCGCGGTTTCTGGTGGTGCGCGACCAGGAGCAGGTGGACAAGGTCCTTCAGATGTGGGACCGGATCAGCGGGAAGGTGGAAAAGGTCATCGTCTGGGACTCAAGGGGCATGAGTCACTACTACGAGGAATATCCGTTTCTCATGCGGTTCGAGACGGTCCTGGAAATGGGCGCCGAAAGGGAAAAGGGCCGGGAGGATTACGTTCGCCAAAAGGCGGAGGCCATCGACCCCACCCAGCCGGCCGTCATGTTGACCACCTCAGGTACCACGGCCAAACCCAAACTGTCGATCCTGAGTCATGAGAACCTGATCTTCTCGTGCGAAAATTACGGCAAGGTGGTGCGGATGGAAAAGGGAGACGAGATCCTCTCAGCCGCGCCGCTTCCCTGGATCGGGGAGCAGATGTACAACCTGACCCGGTTCGTCATGGTGGGGGCTCATTACAACTTTCCGGAAGAGACCGAAACGCTCCGCACCGATCTTCTGGAACTCCAGCCCTTTCACTTCGGCGGAACGCCCGTGGTCTGGGAGTTCCTCATCTCAACCATCCAGGCGGCCATGGACAACGCAGACTTCTTCAAGCGCTACTTCTACAACCTGGCCACCCGTACCGCGCTGCGGCGCACCGAGTGGGAACTTGCGGGTCAGCCGGTCTCCTGGTGGACGAGAATCATGAGCAACGTGCTGGGTTTTTTCGTACTCAGGCCGCTCAAGAACAAGGTGGGCCTGGGCCGTGTCAAGGTGGCCATCACCGGCGGCGGGGCCCTCTCCCCCGAGGTGTTCAAGTATTTCAAGGCCCTGGGCGTGGACCTGCGTCAGGTCTTCGGACAGTCCGAGTGCGGCGGTATCGCCACCACCCACAGGATCGAAGACGTCAGGCCCGAGACCGTCGGCGTGGCGATCCCCGGCGTGGAGGTGAAACTTTCCGAGGAGGGAGAAATCCTGGTGCGTGGAAAGAACACACACTTGGGCTACTACAAGAATGAGGAGGCCACTCGGGAATGTTACACCGAGGACGGTTTCCTCCGCACCGGGGATGCGGGGTATTTCGGCGAGGATGGGCATCTCTACGTCTTTGACCGGGCCAAGGACATCATGCATCTTAGGGACGGCACGCGTTTCGCGCCACAGGATATCGAGACACGCCTCAAATTCAGCGCCTATATCAACGAGGCAGTGGTATGCGGGGCGGACCGGGATTTCGTTACCGCCATCGTAAGCATCGACATGGAAAACGTAGGCAACTGGGCCAAGAAGCGAAACATCTCTTTTACCACATTCCAGGACCTTTCTCAGCGGAGAGAAGTCTACGACTTGATCAAAGGAGAGATCAAGAAGATCTGCGAACGGTTCCCGGAAAACATCCGCATCAAGCGCTTCGCCATCTTGCTGAAACCTCTCCATGCCGACGACGGGGAACTGACGAGGACGCGCAAGGTACGGCGTAAATTCGTCAATGAACGCTACCAGACGCTCATCGAGGACTTGTACGCCGACAAGAAAGAACACGCGCTGGACGTGGAAATCCGTTACGAGGACGGCAGGGTTTCACAGTTCAAGGGCACCGTAGCCATCGAGGAGGTCAATTAGTGCGCTCTTTATCCGAATGGTACAATGATATCTTCGCCTCCACTGCTGTGGCCAGTTACCGGGAGGACGAAAGGATTTTCCGAACACGGTTCATGAGGACCTGGTTCGTCATCTTTCTTTGCGTGGTTGCGGCGATAAACCTGGCCTCGCTTTTTGGAGTGGGCGCCAACGAATACCATTATTTCATCGGCAACCTGATCCTTGTCAACCTCATCTCGGCCATCGGGCTCCAGTTGCTGGTGGGTTTCACCGGGCTTCTGTCCCTGGGGCACGCGGCCTTCATGGGGGTCGGCGCCTACACATCGGCGCTGCTCATCACGGAAGTGGGCTGCCCCTTCAGCCTGTCCATCCTGGCAGGCGGCGCCGCGGCCGCCCTTTGCGGGTTGATAGTGGGCATCCCTTCATTGCGCATCAAAGGCTTTTACCTCATGGTCGCCACCCTGGCCTTTCAGTTCGTGATAGAATATACCATCATTCACTGGGAGGGCCTCACCCGGGGAATCCGCGGCATTGAACTGCCCACACCCCATCTGTTCGGTATTCCCCTGGAAAAGAACCAAGCCTACTTTATCTTCGTCTTTCTCCTCGCCGTCTTTTTCATGTGGGGAGCCAAGAATTTGACCCGCTCCAAGATCGGCAGAGCCTTTATTGCGGTACGGGACAATGATATCTCGGCCGAGATCATCGGCATCCCCATCTTCCGGTACAAACTAATGGCTTTTGCCGTGAGTGCGTTTTACGCCGGGGTGGGGGGTGCGGTTTTCGCGGGACTCCTCAGAACCGCCATTCCCGAAGACTACGTGTTCCTGAACTCCATCATCTTCCTGGCCATGGTCCTGGTGGGGGGATTGGGAAGGCTCGTGGGAACGGTGTTCGGCGTCATCTTCGTCACCCTGGTGCCGGTACTCCTTGATCTTCTGGTGAGTTACATCGCGCACGCCTTTGATCCCAATTTCACGGTCTACATGGGCCCCATGAAGGAACTGGTCTTCGGCGGCCTGATCATTCTCTTCATCATCTTTGAACCAGAAGGCCTGGTGGGGATCTGGATTCGGCTGCGGGACTATTTCAAAATCTGGCCCTTGCCTTATATATCCGAGTAGGGGCCTCACAGATTGAAGTGGCGCCCTCGGAAATGCGGGCGGGCATCGCTCTATTTCCTGTGCCAGGGAAGCCGTGCCTCCGGATCGGTCCAGAAAACCGCAAGCGATAGACTTGTAATAAATCCACCTGCGCAAAAGGCAATCCAAACGGAGAACCCCCACTCCGCTGGGGGGCATGCCTTCAACAGACAAAGGCCGACCACGCCATTGACCCAGGCCCAGATGACATTCGTAGCGGGACCGGATCTGCGGGCGAACGGTGTCATATGTCTTTTCCCGCAAATCCCCCGGACCAAATGAGGTATGGCATTAAACAGGAATACGCCCGAAAAGAATGGTGCTAGATATTGGGTCACACCATTACACCTCCCCTCCCTATGATATCTTGAACAACGGAATAAGGATCCCGTTTCCCGTAAAGGACGTCCTGCACGGCTTTTTCCATTGCTCCACACTGTTCATATTGTTCGCGCAGGAACTTGGCCACCTCGTGTTCCAGGATCGCTGTTAACTCATTCCTTACCTGCCGTTCCCGGCGTTCTCTGTTGTTTGCATGACTGTCAAAACACTCGAAAAGGACCGCAACGAGTTCCGGCACACCCTCTCCGGTGTTGGCTACGGTTCTGAGCACGGCGGGCTTGGGAGATCCTTCCTTACAGCCCAATTCCAGCATTGCCCTCATATCCTCCGCCACTTGGTCTGCTCCCTCTCGATCAGCCTTGTTGACCACAAAAATATCACCGATTTCCATGATTCCGGCCTTCATGGCCTGTATTGAGTCACCCTGGCCAGGGACACAGATAACCAGGACCACATCGGCTGTTTTCACCACCGCCACTTCGTCCTGTCCCACTCCGACGGTTTCTATGATGACAAAATCCTTGCCGAAGGCATCCATGATCTTGACCACATCGCGGGCGGCTTGGTTCAGCCCTCCCAGGGCACCGCGCGTGGCCATCGATCGGACAAATACTCCATCGAGGAGGCTGACTGATCTCATCCTGAGCCGGTCTCCCAGAAGGGCACCACCGGAAAATGGGCTTGAAGGATCCACCGCAATAATTCCCACCTGGAAGCCTCGTTCAATCAGTTCTAATGTGATCTTATCCGTTAGGGTACTTTTACCAGCCCCCGGCGACCCAGTGATTCCTAAAACGCGGGCTTTTCCAGTATGAGGGTAAATGGCACGCATGCCCTCCATCCACCCGGGCTCTCGATTTTCCACACGGGTAATCATCTTAGCCAGAGCCCGAATTTCTTCGTTTCTTATACCTTCCGCCAAATTTTTCCAATCTTTAATCACTTCTCAGATTCCCCGTGTATATGAGCAAGTTAACCACGACCTTGTCGAATTCCTGAGTGGTATAATAATGTTGATTTTCCACTATTCGGCACGATCCGTCGCCTAGAGTCCTTTAAAGACCGGTTCCCGTTTTTCCAAGAATGCCTTAAACCCTTCTATGAAATCTTGGCTTTGAAGTGTAACTCCCAGCACATAAGCCTCATAGTCAAGGGCCTGGGCAAGGTCCATCTTGTAAAAATTCTGGAGTCCTCTTTTTGCAAACGCGATCGGGATAGGCGCATTACGGGCCATCCGGCGGGCCAGATCATAGGTGACGCTCAACAGTTCATCGTGTGGGACCACCCGATTAACCATGCCTATTCTCAACGCCTCTTGGGCGTCAATTACCTCTCCCAAAAAGATCAGTTCCGCCGCCTTTGCATATCCCACAAGGCGAGGAAGAAAATAGATTCCGCCCCAGTCAGGATGAGCTCCCCGCCGTGTGAAGACCTGACCAAACCTCGCTTTTTCACTGGCGACTCTGATGTCGCACGAAAGAGCCAAGTTACAGCCACCTCCCGCGGCAACGCCGTTTACTGCTGCGATGACAGGCTTTTCCACTGTATTAATGGCAAGAACCACTTTGCACATGGTATGCCGTTCATTGGAAGCTGTGGGTGAAAGGGCCTGGGTCTTTCCAGAGACGAATTCATCCACGTCCCCGCCCGTACAAAATGCCTTTCCCGCACCCGTAATGACAATCACTCTGACATCTGGATCCGAGCACACGTCTTCCAGGGCCTCTAGAATCTCTTGCCGCATCCTGCCGGCAAAGGCATTATATCGTTCCGGTCGATTAAGGGTTATGGTTCCTATTTTGTCCTTTTTGTCCAGTAGCACATGCTCCCATACCATTATTTTTCTCCCTTAATACCTAAAAAAATGGTGGATAGTTGAGATGAAAGGGATTCGACCTCCTTCATCATCTCCGGTATGATCTCCCCTATATTTTTCAACTCCGTTATGAGCCCTGCCACCTGACCACAGGGCATCAGAGAACTGTCCGCATCTCCACCTGATTGAACATAGGACTTGTCACCAGACGCAGTGAGCCTATCATCCTCTTGAGCCTTATCCGTGCGGCTGATCATCATGGAGGCCTTGTTTTTCAAAACCCTGATTGGCATGGCGCCTTTTCCCAAAAGGAGCGTGGAATCGCTCTTGGCGGTTATCACAAGTTCTTTAAAAAAATCGGGAACCGGACATTCACTGCTCCCAAGGAAACGAGTTCCCATTTCGACACCTTCAGCTCCTAGGGCAAATGCGGCGAGCAATCCTCGAGCATCGCCAATGCCGCCAGCGGCTACCACCGGGATCCGGAGCACGTCAACTAACTGGGGAACCAGGCATAAGGTGGTTACCTGTTCTCGTCCGATGTGTCCACCGGCCTCAAATCCCGTGGCAATGACCCCATCGACTCCGGCTGCCTCTGCCTTCACGGCCATGTCCACGGTAGAAACCTTATGCAAAACCTTTATGCCTGCCTCTCGAATGCGGTCTATAAACTTGCCAGGGTTCCCAGCAGATGTGGTTATAACTTTAATTCCCACCTCAATAGCTATTTCCAGCGCTTCGCTGGCGTTGGGACGGTAAAGCGGGATATTCACGCCAATAGGTCGGTTTGTAAGATCTCGTGCTTTCATCAATTCCGACCTCAAACGATCAGGAGAAAGACCGGAAGCGGCGATCTGGCCAAAACCGCCACTCTCGGAAACAGCGGCGGCCATCTCCCCCAGCGTGATAAGACGCATCGGCCCCAGAATAATGGGGTAAGCAACTCCCAGAATTTCGCATATTCGATTTTTCATGGCGCATTCCCCAAGGTAGTTCCATACTTTTCTTTCAACTCAACTTTTTTGATCTTTCCGCTGGCGGTTATGGGAAGGTGATCCACAAATTTTATGTGCCTCGGAAATTTGTACCTCGCAATTTTGCCTTCAAGAAAGTCATAAATCTCTTGTTCCGTCATATCGTTGCCTTTTTCCACCACCACAAAGGCCATGCCCGTTTCTCCCCACTTCTCATCGGGTACACCGATAATAGCGACGTTAACGATCTTGGGATGTCCGGCGAGCACTTTTTCGATTTCAGCAGGATATACATTTTCGCCCCCGCTGCGGTACATGTCCTTGGCTCTGTCAACAATGTAGAAGTAACCCTCATCGTCCTGGTATCCTAGATCACCCGTATGAAGGACGCCGTTTACAATGGTCTGAGCTGTCTCGTCAGGCATATTCCAATAGCCGCTCATCACGGTTGGACCCTTTGCCACAACCTCCCCGATTTTTCCCGGAGGCTGTCTCCGACCTTCTTGATCGACGATCCAAATCTCGGTGAAAAATCCGGGCATCCCGACCGAGCCCTCTTTACGCTGAATATCCTCCTTGGGCAGCATCATCATGGCCGAGTTTTCAGTCTGACCGAACCCCTGTTGCATATGAATACCCCGTTTGGCAAGCTCCTCAAGCAAGAGCGGTGGCGTACGCTCCCCGCCACCGATCACCTGCCTCACACTGCTGATATCGACCTGGTCCAGCTTGCCGGATTCGAGGATGAACTTCCACATCGTCGTCAGGGCGAAAATCACCGTCGCTCGGTACGTCTCGATGTCCAGAGCGAATCTCTCCGGGTCGAAGCCCTGCCGCATGACCGTAGTAGCACCGGCACACAGAGCCGGGTTAAGGCTGATAAACAGCCCTCCGGAATGAAAGAGAGGTAGTTGAGCCAGATAGACGTCATCAGTACCTAGTCCGTTGTAAAGCATGATCTGGAAGTTCTTGAAAAAGGTCTGATGGTGCGAGACCACGGCTCCCTTGGGTTGCCCGGTCACACCCGAAGTGTAAATGATGGCCAGAGGGTCGTTCAGTTCCACGGGCCGGTCCACCTCCGGCTCGTCCTTGGGCCAGCCGGCCACGGCCTGCTCATACGACACGGCCCAGTCAGGACACTTGGACGCATGGGGGCCAAGACTCTTCACGAACAAATATTTATCCTCATCGATGGGCACATTGCCTCGAATGGAGTCGATTGTGACGGTGAAGGCGTCGTGGAAGGCAAGTAGGCGAGCCTGACAGTTATTGAGTTGGTATTCCAATTCCGGGCCAACCAGCCGGAAGTTGAGCGGTACAAATATCAGGCCGATCTTGGCAGCGGCAAAGTAAAGGTAAACGAACTCCGGGCAGTTGAGCAGGTCTACGGCGATACGGTCGCCTTTCTTCAAGCCCAAGCCCTGGAGGTAATGGGCGGCCTGGTTGGACCGTTCGTTGATCTGCCTAAAGGTAATGGGCCGGTCCTCGAAAATTATGGCCGATTTGTCCGGTGTGAATACGGCCCGTTTTGCGGCAATGTATCCGATATTCCATTCCATGAACGAATCTCCTTTCCGTCAGAATATTGAGCATCCTTGATCCCTTGGAGGCGATATGGAGTCGAGAATAAACGGCCTCCGAACGCTGGGCCGGCACAATGCGGTCAAGGCCCCGGCGGGAGGAACCAGGTCATCTCCGCGGCACTTGAAACATCCTCCGATGTCTTCGTTGGACGGAACTCGACTCTCTCAGACGAGATTCACCTGCCGTATCACACTTCGCACGTTCGGCACTTCATCCAGGGAGCGAAAAGTCGACATCAACGTAACGGCTTTCCGCTCGCCCAACACGGGTGCGCACAGGTCCATGAATTTACTCTCGACCTTGCTCCGTTTTTTAGAAATCTCCGGGATCTCATTCAGGACGTCCGACTGGCCCTCAAAAACCCGACCGTCTCGGGTCTTGACCTCAACCCGGGCCTCCAAGGCCGATATCTGCGGATCGGGAACAACGGCAATCTTTTTCATTATTGATTGGACCTCCGGATCCCGTACCATTTCATCGGTAAAAGCCTGAATCCCCGTATTTCCCCTCAATAGTGCGTTGGCCACACAGTAGGCGTAACTGAACTTACCCTCAAGGCCGGTCTTCGGATCGGGATTTCCGGCGATGTCGATAGCCATACGGGACGCATGGACGGTCAAGCTCTCAATCTCATTCAGGTCCAAGCCCTCCCTGGCAACGACGTCCAGGGCCGCCTCGATGGGCGAGTGGGTGGCGTGGCAAGACGCGTGATATTTTTGGACCAGCTTGTCAGCCTCCCAGGTCTTGCCCAAGGATGCCAGCGCCTCCTGGTTGACCGCACCTTTCAGTAGGTCGAAAAAACCGTGTTGTCCTTCAAGGATGTCCTCGGCGCTGGTGAAACCGTTTTCGGCCAGCAAGGCCGATTCCAGCCCCACCTGTGCGGCCTTGCCAGCGTGATAAGGCTTGGTCATGGTGCCAAAAACACGCTTCAATCCAGAAGCCTGGGTACCTGCGATCCCCAGGGCCCAGAGAGCATGTGGCTCGTCCAGTACCAACAGACGCGCGCATCCAGCCGCGGCGGCCAGGCGGCCTATTGTTGACGTACCGTGCCATCCGGCTGCATAGTGTTCCAGGCCCGCGCAGGCGCCTATGGTGGCCCCAATCTTGAGGCCGATCAGGTATGCCGTCAACAGTTCACATCCGCTTTTTTCCTTCCACTCAGCCAAGGCCGTCAGGGCGGGGAACAAGATCACCGACGGATGGCCCAGAAAATCGGCCATGGAGTCATCGTAGTCCAGGGCGTGAGAGGCGGAACCGTTGATGAGCGCAGCCTGGCACGCGCTGACCTTCATGCCCCGGCCCAGGATGGTGGCCTGCGGGAATCCACCCATGAGTCGGGCAAAGTGGACCAACTTTTCCACCAAGGGCTCCTCTTTCCCGGCCATCAGCACGGCAAACCAGTCGAGCCAGGCAACCTTGGCGTGCTCATACATTTCGGCCGGTATATCCTCAGGCCAGGTTTCGGCGATGAAACGGGCCAAGTTCCTTGTCAGTCCGACTTCGCTGACTTTCATTGTTCTCTCCTTGTCCTCATCCTCCCTGCCCGGGCGCGTCATGGGCAGTAGGCTGCCTCACCCAATCAACAAACCAGGCAGAAAAAGGCTGAGCCGGGGAAAAGTATATAAAATAATCATGCCCAGCAGCATAAGCAGGTAAAAGGGCAGCATGCCCTTGATAATCGGGGCGAGTCTCGACCCTGTGATACCTTGGATCACGTATAAATTGAGCCCCACGGGTGGAGTGATGAGCGCCATTTCCATATTGAGGGTCATTAGGACCGCGAACCAGATGCCGTCAAAACCCATTTTCATAACAATGGGATAGAGGATGGGCAGCGTAATCATCATGACGGACGCCACTTCAAGGAACAGCCCCAGAACGGCGAGCAAGATCATCATGGCAAGGATGACCATCCCCGGGGAAAGGCTAAGATCGGTGATAGCCGACATAGCCATCTGAGGCAGGCGAAGCAGGGTAATGAAGCGGCCCATAGTAAGGGCGCCTGCGATTATAATCAGGATAAAGCCGGCGTTGAGTCCGCACTCAGTCATAAGGCGCGGCATGTCCCTCAACCTGACTTTGCGCCGCAACAATACCATGGCGATGGTGTAGATGGCGGCCACTGCGCCGCATTCCAGAACGGTGAAGACACCGGTAAAGAGACCAGCCACGATCAGCAATGGGACCAGGATGACCCAGACCGCATTACCCAGGGCCCGCCAACGCTCGTTCCATGACGGAGCGATTTCCTTTTCATAAGCCCGGGTCCGCCAAGCGTACAGAAACGTGTAGAGGACAAACATCATCACCAACAAGAGACCCGGGATGATGCCTGCTATCAAGAGTTTGCCCATTGACTCTTCAGTCACGGCGGCGTACAGGATCATGGTCCCGGATGGCGGAATCATGATGCCCAGAGTGGATCCGGAACCTACCAGTCCATAGGAAAAGGACTTCCGGTATTTCCTTTTGGTCAAGGCCGGTAAAGCGATCAGGCCGATGGTCGCCACGGTGGCCACGCTCGAGATGGAGATGGCTGCGAAAAACGCGCAGGACAAAATGGTCGCCAGACCCAGCCCCCCCGGCAAACCGCCGATCCATTTGCTGAAAAGTTCATAGAGTTCTTCCCCGCTTCCCGAGCCTTCAAGAATAAAGCCCGTCAGAATAAAGAGGGGCAGGGCGGCCAACGTAAAATTGCCGATTCCAGCGTAAAAAATTTCAGGCACCTGAGTCACGGCCAAATGACCGCCGAAGTGGAGATAAAGTCCCATCATACCCAACAGGCCCAGGGCCGCGAAAATCGGCACACCTGCGA
>Ga0180301_10002466_pt1 | contig 14534 bp, 13 predicted proteins | sample GuaBasSediGuay16_FD_121797 | JGI IMG/M metagenome (GOLD analysis project Ga0180301, IMG submission 121797) | Subseafloor sediment microbial communities from Guaymas Basin, Gulf of California, Mexico - Guay16, Core 4569-2, 12-15 cm | ecosystem: Environmental > Aquatic > Marine > Hydrothermal...
AAAACCTGATGTCTAGATTAAAAGAGCAAGATCCAGATCTGGCTGTGAAGCTCGTAATACCTCCTCCAGGATGGATCAATAGGGTGCCATTCGAGGTGTCACCAGAGGAATATATCGTACAAACAATTGCTAAATGGCATAAGTTTGTGACCGGCGAGGGACCATATGTCGGTTCTGGCATACGTCTCGGCTTCTCTTCCGATGCTAACAACCTCATGGCAGCCGGTGTGAAATGCGTTAACTATGGACCTGGAGATTTTAAAGAACCTATAAACGAGCGGAAGAAAGTAGCGGATATAATTAAAGCCGCAAAGGTGTACGCTTTAACGGCGCTTGAAATATGCGGATGAAAATCGTAAACTGTTGTCCCCGCAGCATTCTCGTGTCTTCGATGCTCTAAGTGTTCTGTAGAACTTTTTCGATTTGAAGCAAAAGTTGCATGGAGTTTCTGGTTGATGCTGCTTTGTTTTTTAGATTTATTCTCTACGCCGCCAGTATATGAGGAAGACTATGGCTGAGACTGTTCCTCCGATAGCTGTTGCAATGTACATCATGAATCGGTTTAGGAAGGCGAAGAGTATATTCATCCATGTATCGTTTACGATTAATTCTTTCACCCTGCTGGTTGATGGGAGGTAGACATTGTCTCCCCTGAAGATCGCCTGTAAATTCCATTTTCCCGCTACAGAGGCAGTAGACTCAAGCGTGAACTTTCCCTCAGCGTCCGTGTAGACCACCTCTTTAACGATGGAACCATTCGGCATTACGAAACGAACCTCAACGGCTTTCCCCTCTACAGCCGGGCTTATTCCTCCTGTAATATTGATTTTTCCGCCGATATCGATCACGTTGTTGCTCAGAGTAAAATCAAGCGACGTAGGGATCTTCACAACACTGAAAGACTTCTCCTCCGAGGCCGCTTCGAAATGAGCCTCGTCGCCATGATAGATCGCCTTGACGGTCCAGTTTCCAATCGCGTCCGGCTTGTACTCGTAGCTGAAGGAACCGTCCGCGGAGACCTGAACGGAGTCTAAGAGGGTTCCTTCCTTCGATGTGAAGTTAAGAATTATCGTGTCTCCGCCGTGTGACATGTGCCCGGTCACCATGACCTTCTCTCCGACGTAGACTAGTGCTTTAGAGAGATGAAGAGTAATCGTCGTCGTGTCTTTAACTAAATAGGAGCCTGAGGCTTCCGCTGTGTTGCCAACCATGTCAACGGCGACTATCTTATACTCTATTTTGCTGCCTTTGGGGTAGGCGGGTATGGTTCCTACGTAAATATCTGGAGAAGTCTCAGTCATCTGGATGGAGTGTGAGGAAGCCCAATCATCATCTGTGTAATAGAGAAGAACAGATTTCAGAGAATCCTGATCAGATATCTTAGCCTTTATAACTGTTTCATGTCCAGCTTGAACTTTACTGATGTTCGTTTGCAGGTCAATGGATGGAGGTTCAAAATCTGTCTTAATCACAAATCTGACCGTGCCTCCTCCGTTCTCGCCGATGAGAACCAGATGGTAAAGGACTGTTTCTCCCTTGAAAGGCGATGTATAATTTATCAGCATATCCTCCCCGAAGAATTCGCAGCTAGCCGAAGCTTCTCCGTGTTTGAACCCTTCATCTTCTAAGTTGTAGCCGCCATAATACCCTGAAGAGTCAGTTTCACCGTAAAGCCCAGGTTCCCATGCTAGGGGGTAACCATTTAAGACTTCGCCTATGCCTCTAGATGGGTTTGCCATAAAGTATAGTCTCGCCTCATACATGTCGAGGGTCTCGGGGACCTCGATCCAAACCTCGATTCTTTCGCTGTCGCTTGCAAATTCGTATGCCCATGTAGTCTCGTGTACGTTGGCAAAGTTAACCTTGCCTCGAATGTATTTCTCATACCATCTGTTGCATTCTAGATGTTCAATGACCATTAAGGTAGCTGCATCTTCCCCAAGGCTCTCCCTTGGGTCATTAAGTATGACGAAATAGTAGTTTCCAGTCAGCTCCGGCGTGAAAAACGGGTCGTCAACAGTATTGCCGAGATGTTCCATAAGCCCAGCGGATTCCGTGTGAACCGACTCGAGGTTTCCCTTCGGATCGTAAACGTAGACATCATAGTCAGTCTTAGACCCTATCCAATCGCCTATGAAGTATATGTGGTAGCGGGAATCCTTGTTTAGATAATAAATGAAAGTCCATGTTTCGCCGATAGGGATCTGTGAAGCGTTGATCCTCGCCGGATAAACCGGCTTATCCATGTAGGTCCGGTTTCCCATCATAGAGAAGAGGGATGAACCCTCCGAAACACCGACATCCATAGATGAGACTATGCATAGCAGGATGACTAATGACGCTAGCAGCATGAAGCTACGTAGAAGATCTTCGCTCTTCATTCCATACAAGCAGACTCCTTTCATAGCTGGCGGGGATCTACCTCCCAGCTGAAAAAGGCGCTTTCAAAACATTAAATCACTTATGAACTGGTTGTCTGAACTTCCGATCACCCTCGAAAGATAGCGGAGAAAAACGAGGCGAATAATCATCTGTGAGGACCTGTGGAAAAAAGAGTATATATAGGAGATGCGCAATCATGCTCGTGAATGTGCATTTCTGCACGTGCTTTATAAAGAAAAAATTTTTCGAAACCCGCATCAGAGCTCTATGAATTCAAGAAAGCCCTGACCGCCCAGATTCTGAGAAAGGTTAATGGAACCTTTAGCCTTTATAAGGGTGACGACTTAATGTTAAAGGGTGTTTACTTTGGATTTTATAGAGGTTGTTAAGAAGAGACGTAGCATCAGACGTTACAAGCCTGACCCTGTGCCTGAGGATGCGCTTAGACAGATCTTGGAGGCTGCAAGGCTAGCTCCCTCAGCTGGCAACCGTCAGCCGTGGCACTTCATAATTGTCAGAGATGAGGATAAGAAGAACCAGCTTGGAATACCTTCTTGGGCTTCTGAGGCGCCCATAGTGATAGTTGGATGCGCAGACACCGAGACGCGTGGAGAGCCAGTATGCTTTATAGATGTCGCGATAGCCTTCGAACATATAGTGCTTGCAGCAGCCAACTTCGGATTGGGAACATGCTGGATTGGAAGGCTCGGCGCTGACGAGACTATCAAGAAGGCTCTAGAAATTCCGGAGCACATACGGGTAATCGCAGTTACCCCTCTAGGCTACCCTGATGAAACGCCTAGCCCAAAGCCCCGTAAGCCTCTCTCAGAAATCATCCATCACGACAAGTTCTAAAAAGCTTATAATTTCGCTTGAAACTTGACTTTTTCTAAACATTTTTTAACATTGTCTCTCCGGCTCTATCTTGGTAACTGTCCAATTTATGATCCTTGATTTTCCATGAAAGACTATATGGGACAATCGCAGTTGATGTAACCAAATGTTCAGCTAAGGGAAAAAAATAATTTTAGGTTGAGCTGAGGAGTGATTAGCATTTGGTGGTGATCAAGTGTCGCCGAAACTTAGGTTGGAGTTTGAGAGTTCAATTTGCAGATGGTGCCGCAGCTGCGAACTTGCATGTTCCCTATATCACGAAGGGATATGCAGCCCTTCGTTGTCGCGCATAACTATTATCATAGATCAATTTAACGCTGAGGCTTCGGCATTTTTTTGTAGACAATGCAGTGAACCTGAATGCTTGGCCAATTGTCCGGTTAATGGAGCGATGATTATTAACGACAAGACTGGCGCTATTTCTATAGTGGAAGACCTATGCATCGGCTGCGGCTTCTGCGCGAAGGCGTGCCCCTACAACAAAGAGCAGACGGTGCTGAAATTTAATCCGGACAATAATACCTATTTCAAGTGCGACCTCTGCGGGGGAGAGCCAGCATGCGTAGAGTTCTGTCCAACAAAGGCTTTAAGGCTTGTTGAGGTTGAGGAGGGAGCATGATGGCCATTTACGGATGGGCTGGAAAGATACTGAAAGTGGACTTAACGCGGGGCGAACTAGCCGAAGAAGATACGTTGAAGCTCGCTGAAAGATTCATCGGCGGGAGAGGAATAGCTGCGTGGATAGGTTGGCGCGAGATACCGCCGGATATAGACGCCTTTGATCCAGAGAATAGACTGATTTTTATGACGGGCCCTCTGACAGGAACGCTGGCACCTTCATCTGGGAGATTGGAGATTTGCGGTAAAGCCCCTCAAACGTATCCTAAGACCTACTACACCCGTTCAAGCATGGGTGGACATTGGGGACCTGAACTCAAGTACGCAGGCTACGACGGCATAATTATACATGGGAAAGCCAAGTCACCGGTATATCTGTGGATTGAGGATGGAAAAGCCGAGATTAAGGACGCAAGTTGGCTATGGGGACTGGATGCCTTCACTACCCAGAAAAAGCTATTGGAGAATCATGGGAGAAAAACTCAGGTCTGCTGCATAGGACCCGCGGGAGAGAACCTTGTTAGGATCGCCGTAATTCAGAGCGGACTGGAGAACGCTGCTGGGCAGGGAGGCTTCGGCGCAGTTATGGGATCAAAAAACTTGAAGGCAATCGCGGTTAAGGGTTCAGGCGGTGTTAGAATTGCTCGTCCAGAACAATTTATGAAAATTTGTGCTTATGTAAGATCACTTAGGCCTCCTCAGCCTGATGCACCGCCTAACAATAAAGCTTGTTCCATGGCTTGTGCAACCAGATGTTCTATGAGAGTATACAGAAAAGAAGATGGTGAAGTTTTAGCGGCTCACTGCTGCTCCCCCGGGATGTCCCTTAAGCCCAGAGAGGAGGGCTTCGAGGTGAAGCTGCTATGCGATAAGTACGGCTTGAACCGATGGGAGATAAGATGGATGGGCTTTGGAAAGGATAGCTGGCTATACAAAGCCAAAGAAGCTGGTTTACTAACAGAGAAGGATTTTGGGATGCCCCTTGATCTGGATAATCCCCGATTTTGGTGTGATTTACTTCGAAAGATCGCTTATAAAGAGGGAATTGGAAGAATCCTCGCTGAGGGGATGCCTAGAGCTGCGGATATCCTTCAGAAGACATGGGAACATCTCCCCCATGTGGGTCACGGATACGCCGCCCACTGGGATGGTCATCTATATGGCTCTCCGAAATATCCTCACTGGATCGTTTCAGCATTAATGTGGGCTATGGATACGAGAGATCCAATAGTTCACGGCTACGCTCAAGAATTAGCGAGATGGTATGGTTATGGCAGAGGCCCCTTAACCATAGAAGATGTTGAGGATATTTCCGAAAAAGTTTATGGTTCCAGACTGGCCGTAGCTCTCGACAGCGGCTATAAGTATAAGGCTCAACCTACCATATGGCATCAGCATCGAGACGTGATCAAAGATTCTCTTCCTGTCTGTGATCAGATGGGCTTCCCGCTGATTTATTCCAAGAAAGGCTATGGCGACACATCAGTGGAAGCGAAATTACTCTCAGCGGTCACAGGGATAGATGTAGATGAAGAAACGCTCAACAAGTTCGGCGAGAGAGTGATAAACCTTGAGAGAGCTATCATGATAAGGGAAGGTCGAACACGCAAAGATGATGAATCTGTAATTCCCTATTTTAAGAAGCCTGATAGGGAAGGAATCACCCTGGATACGGATAGATTCTCGGAGCTGCTTGATGAATTCTACGAATTAAGAGGATGGAACAAAAGAACAGGATATCCAACGAGAGAGAAGCTGGAGGAGCTAGACCTAAAGGAAGTAGCTGACGAGCTGGATGAGCTTGGCTTACTTGGCTAACCAGCAACATCGAACGTTTCACCTGTTAGTAAAAAATTGTTGACCCCAAAGAGGACAGAAGAGTGCTTGAATAGTCTTCATGCGGGTTTTTTGCTTATGGCCCATCTTGTTCCTTGAGGCGTATCTTCAAGGATCACTCCTATCCTCTTTAGCTTCTCTCTTATGCTGTCGGCGAGTTCCCATTCTTTTTGTTTCCGCAGCTCATTCCTTACATCTACGAGCAAGCTGATTAGATCTCCAACAAGTTCAGACTGATCTACCTCGTGCTTCTCTATGCTCCACTCTATTCCAAGCACATCCAAGAGATCAGTAAACGTTTTGAAGACTTTCTGTTTCACTGCTTTTCCGATTCTTTCGTTCACATCTGCGTAGCTATTTATGGCCCCTGCGATGCTGAACAATGCGGAGATCGCTAAAGGAGTGTTAAAATCATCATCCATAGCCTCCTCAAACTTTTTCTTGGCCTCTTCAACTTCCGAGAGCAGTTCTTCATCCTCAGAAGTGCATGAATCTCTCTCAGGAAGACCACTAAGCCTCTCGAGAGCTCTAAGCAGCCTCTCAAGATTTCTCTCACATGTCCTTAAGACTTCCCTGCTGAAATCAAGAGGGCTACGATAATGAGCTGAGATTAGAAAGTATCTCAAAACAGGGGGGCTACACATCTTTAAGGCATCTCTGACTGTTACGAAGTTGCCAAGGGACTTCGACATCTTTTCACCCTCAACTGTAAGCCACTCGTTATGAAGCCAGTACCTCACGAAGGTCTTCCCCGTCACGGCTTCCGCCTGCGCTATCTCATTCTCGTGATGAGGAAAAATCAAGTCTTTTCCACCCATATGAATATCCAAAGTCTCACCTAGATACCTTTGAGCCATAGTTGAACATTCAATATGCCACCCCGGTCTTCCCTTCCCCCATGGGCTATGCCATCCCGGCTCTCCAGGCTTCCACCCCTTCCACAGAGCGAAATCCGCCGGGTTTCTCTTTTTCGGGTTTACCTCTATCCTCGCCCCCATCTTTAGAGCTTCAGCCCTATTGCCTGAGAGCTTTCCATACTCCTCGAATTTCGAGACGTCGAAGTAGACGTCGCCATCAGCCACGTATGCATATCCCTTCTCGATCAGAGTCTCGATTGCTTCGATAATCTCTGGAATATGCTGAGTTGCACGAGGCGTGACATCAGGTCTCTTAACGTTTAGCTTAGCTATATCCTCGAAGTAGGCTTCGCTGTAGATCTCTCCGAGCTCTTGAACTGTTAGCCCCGTCTCTTTCGCCCTGTTTATCATCTTATCATCAATGTCAGTTATGTTGCTGACATACTTGACTCTGAAACCCTTATACTCTAAGTAGCGGCGGACAACATCAGCCACGACGAATGCCCTAGCGTTTCCAATATGGATATAATCATAAACTGTGGGGCCGCATACGTATATCCTGACTTCTCCCGGATGGAGAGGAACAAATTCTTCCTTCCGCCTTCCAAACGTATTAAAGATTTTCAGAACCATGGCGGCAACCAGCGGATACACAGCTGACTATGATCATTGAACGCCGCCGCGTATAAAAGTTGCTTGCAGAAAGAATCAAGAAGCTGATCTGGATCTTTTCCTAAAGAAAAACCTATAGGAAACTCCGTTCAGCGCAATTATGGCTGACCCTATCGTAAAAGGCAGAGTCATGCTGAAGCTCTGCATGATGTATCCTCCTATGGCTGGTGCGAAAGATCTGAGAGCCATCCTTGCGAGATTGCTGAATCCCACAGCGGAGGCTCTTTCGGATGGATCGACTATGCTGACTATGAATGATTGTCTAAGAGGCATTGTTATCGTCGTAGATACTCGGTAAACTATGAGAAGCACGGAAAAACCAAGGTAGCTGGGCATAAAGGGAATAAGAAGCATAGCAGCGGCTGAAACTATTCTATTCAAAACGATTATATTCACTTCATCCAGCTCTTTCTCAACCCTGAAGATTAAAAGATACAAAAGCATAACTATGAACCTCGAAACGGCATAAACGGGGCCTAAAACCTCCTCGCCCATCGAGAATCTTATCTTAAACCACGGTCCAATCAGATCCTGAGTTATGCCGAAGCCGAATCCTCCAACAGCTCTCACAACTGAGAACCGAGATATGGTTGCTGTTGACTTCCGGGGAAGAAAGGATTCTCTCTTACCCGTATTAGCCCTCGCAGGTTCTTCCCTGATTGGGAGAACGAAGATGAAAGAGATGAATGAGAAGACCGCGCAGAGGAGAAATAATATCCTGAATGACTCAGCCTCCCCGAGTGACAGCCAGGACTGAAGCGGTTTAGGGAGGCTTCCAAGCAATGAGCCGAGGATGCCTACAAAGGAGTTTGTTAAGGCGAAGAATGTGAAGACCTTTGTTCTCGATTCTTTCCCGCTTTTGTCAGATATCATCCCTGAGACGGAAGGCTGCCCAGCGCCTGCCCCCTCCCCCATAGCTCCTACAGCCTGAGCTATGATAAGCATGGTGTAATCCGTAAAGAAGGCATATATCAGCAGTCTAATTGTTGAGAATATGCCGCCGAGAACGATGAAGATCTTCCTTCCATATTTATCCGCTAAGATGCCTACAAATACGGAACGCATCGCTCCAACTATCGTTGCAATCATAGAAAGCAGCCCGATAGCCAAGAGATCATAACCAATAATGTAGAGATAAAGAGTTCTGATTACTTGCAAGCAGCCTAGAACTGTTCTCCGAAAGCCCATTGATAAGACGAGTAGGCGAAGATCAGCGCTGAGAATGCCCTTTTCCATCTGTTCAGCATTCCTTTTCGAAAGATATAGGAATAGGTAGATGAAAGAAGCCTTTATTTCCTTTTTGTCTCGCCTGCAACTGATGTGCCGGCAGGATTCTTTTGAAAATCCGTATGACCTTCTCTCTGCTTCTGCCCCATGAGGCTACTATGCAGATGGTGATTGAAGCTGAGATAACGATCAGCGAGAGCATCCACTCATCCATAGATGTACTTAGGATTTTAAAGATGTATCCTCCTATAGATGCCCCTATAGAGTAGTATAAGCTCTTGCCGAAAGCCTCAACTAGAAGAAATTTTTTCAAAGAAAAACGAGCTGAGCCTGCTAAAAGCGCAACCGGTGCGTCAGGCAGGGGAGAAGCCGCGACAAGCAGAACCACCAACAGCCCATATTTATCTATCCACTTAGAGATCGTGTTTTCCTTGCTGTTTTCCTGTAAGGCTTCTCGGATGCCTAGTCCCCAATAGTAGGCAGTAACTTCACCTATTGCTCCTCCTACACCGGCTGAGATTCCCAACAATGCTGGATGGTAATGCTTCATTAAGGCGATGAATGCTGGTGTAAATAAGTCTCTTCCTATGACTGTTAGATGGCTGAACATAGCCGCCAAGAATATGCCAATCAACCCTTTTTCTTCAACCATGCCGCCAACGAACAAGATATTATATAAAACCATGCCTGAAATGATCGCGGTTAAGATCGCCGCGGAGATGCTTACGAGAGCTTTACGTCTCAAAAGAGTCCTCGTTTTCTCTTCTGATTCAGCGGAGCGCATTTTCCCTACAATCTTGTAGAGCGATGATTAAAACATTTTGGATGCTTGGATCTATGTAAAGTTTAAAGAATGGGCTTAGAGCGAAGGTTTAAGGAGTTCATTTTTAGAGGAATCATCTTTCGACTTGTCATGTACGTCAAGTCTCTTCTCCGTTCTGTTTGTAAATCAATGAGCAGAATTGTTTATCTAAAGCTAACTTTAAGGTTTAACCGAACAGAATTGAACGGTGACGTGACTAGAGTATTACGTATGAATAACGCTAAGGAATGCATAATCCAGGAACGGATCAACAGGTTTACGGTGAAAATAATCTTAGATGGCAACGTACAAAGAGCATACATAAACAATACAGGTAGGCTTCTAGATTTCATCGTTGAGGGCCGAAAGGGCTTCTGCGTTGAGCATGAAAGGAAAGCAAAGACTGACTGTAGATTATTCGCTGTTAAAGAAAAGAATCTAGCAGCCATCATAGATACTCAGCTTCAGATGAAAGCTCTAGAAAAGACCATAATGCTGAGCCTTACTCGATGGAGTAGAAGATGCCGGATTCTCAGGAGGAATCCCCGATTAGGCAGCTCTATCTTAGATTATTTGCTGGAATGCAGCGGAGAGAAGATCTACTTAGAAGTGAAAAGCGCGGTTCTGAGAAACGGCAAGTATGCAGTGTATCCTGACTGCCCTTCTTTGCGGGGAAGAAGACACATCTCAGAGATCACGGATCACGTTAAGAATGGAGGGCGAGGAATGATATTGTTTATTGCCGCTCTGCCTAATGTGGAAGCTTTCAAACCTAACAGTTCAGTTGATCCGGAGATAACTCGGCTGCTCATGGAAGCTAGGGAAGCCGGAGTTGAGATTCGAGCGATCGAACTGTATTACGATCCTAGAGATTTCTTTATATATCTCTCTAAGCCCGATCTTCCAGTTGAGCTCTTCTCATAAATGAGACTGAACGTTCCACCGGGTATGCTTGCAGGTTGATTATGATTGAGAGAATAAAAGGATGATGAGATCGGAATGATCATGGACGGCGTTGAGGAGCTAATTAGATCAATTGAAGAGTTGAAAAGAAGTCATGTGAGGACATTAGTGAAGAAGAGAATATCGGAGTTTAAGAAGCTCGGAGAAGAGGAAAGCCGGGAGCTCTTCAAGGAGCTATGCTTCTGCATTTTATGCGCGAATTTCTCCGCTGAGCGAAGCATAAAAATCCAGAAGGAGATTGATGAAGGATTCTTGACTTTATCGGAATCCAAACTGGCCGAAAAGCTAAGAGAGACAGGTCACCGTTTCCCGAGAGCTAGAGCGGCATACATAATATCGGCTAGGAAGTATTCCAGCTGCCTCAAGAAGATCATAGGGTCCTCCATGGACTTAAAAGAGATCCGAGAATGGTTTGTTAAGAACATCCGCGGAGTCGGATTGAAGGAAGCAAGCCACTTTTTGAGAAACATCGGATACACGGAGTTTGCCATTCTAGACTTTCACGTATTAGATTTGTTGGCTAGATATGGAATAATCGAGAAGCCTAGGACGCTGACCAGTAAAAGATATCTTCAAATCGAAGAAAAACTTAGAGAAATAGCTAAACGTGCAAATCTGAACATGGCTGAGCTAGATTTATACCTATGGTACATGGAGACAGGGAAGGTGCTGAAGTAGCTGTAAGACTTATTTTCGCATATTCTGGATATATCGCTGAGGAGACACGTTATGAAATTTCATTTCGGGGATCTGAGATTTTCCACTCAGAAGAGAATAGAGATTCTAGACATAACCGGAGAGGTGCAGCGAATAGTTGAAGAAAGTGGGATAAAGAATGGTCTAGTTAACCTTTGGGTTCCTCACTCCACGGCGGCCATAGCAGTAAATGAGCATGACACCGACCTTTGGGAGGACATCGTAAATGTTCTTCAAAAACTTGCTCCGCTGAAAGGAGACTACCGGCATAATGCAAAGTACAGGTGGAGCGCAGGAGAACAGAATGCTCACGCTCATATTCTGAACTGTCTAATAAAGTCTGGAGTTTCAATCCCGCTTGAGAATGGAAGGATGCATCTTGGAACGTGGCAGTCGATCCTGTTTATCGAGATGGACGGTTCAAGATCACGTAGAGTTCACGTACAAGTCATGGGAGAATGAGAATCCCTAGGAGGTTCTAGCGTCTCTTTAAACGTTTCTCAGCGACCCTTACGAATCGTTCAACATTGGCGTATGTTTTTTCATAAATATGCGCGCTGTTCGTGAAATCTAGATAGGTGCCTACTTCTAAATCTAACTGTTCAGCCATTTTCTTCTGAAGCTCCGTCATAGCAAGCATGTTCATATGCATAGCTCTGAAGATGTCGCGGCTTCGCCATGTTGTATGCATAACTAGACGGTTATCTCGCACTGTACACCAGACTCTCTGGAGGCAAGGCGGCGAGTCAGCCCACATATCTATCTTTGGAACCCATGTTATCGCTTGGGCTCTTCGGGAGAAACTCTTGTCCTTTAACTTTTCAACTATGTACTCTATCTGGTTTATTAGTTCAGGAGGATACTTGAACAGCCTACCATGATATGTATAATGTATCCTGCCCTCCTCTACAGCCCAGTCTAACGTGCCATGTAAAATCTCCTCATAATATTTCTGAAGAGTCCCTCTTACTGCGACGTTAATGTCTCCTCTGTGGATTCGAGGTTCCTCAAATGGACTCTCGACAACTATTAGTAATCCAAGAATCTCCTTGGACATCTCGCCATACTCGGTTGGAACCTCAGCCCCGTTTCTCCAGCATTCGAGAACAGATTTTCTCCCCAGGCTTCCGAGATTGTTCTCGCCGTTATCACAACGCCGATCGATTTCCCGATCAAGGCTTCATGCTCCTGTACAAATCAAATAGTATAGCATCTGGACAAATAAAACCTTCGGGATGTCAAAGTTTAAAGTCTAGAATGAAGGAAAGGAGATAGGTATGGTGAAGAAGCATCCGCTAAGCAGCGGGATTCCCTGTTTGAGACATAAATGCAACTTATGCTGCTTAGAGACCAGAATGCCTCTTTCAAGAGATGACATAAAGCAGATTTTGAAATTAGGATACAGTCTCGAATATTTTGCGGCTAAAACATCAGAAGGCTGGCGGCTGAAAAACCGCTCTGGTAGATGCGTTTTTCTCGATGAGGAAGGCTGCAAGATATATCCGCAGAGACCTGAAGGCTGCAGGCTGTATCCACTCGTTTACAATGAGGCTTCAGAAACCGCGATGCTTGACGATTTATGCCCGCATAATGATGAGTTCAAGGTGAACGACGAGGATATTGAAAGATTAGTTAATCTGTTAGCTCGGCTGGAAAAAGAGAGGAGAAAAGAACATAATATTCCGTAGTAAAAGCAGTTACTGAGCAGCCACGATTTTAAGCCTTCAAATAAAGGGTCTCAGGCAGCAGCAGGGCTTAACAAATCCTTTCCAAGAAAAACATAAACTTAAATACTGCATCATTTCAACCCTAATTAAGGGTGCATCTGTTTGGTTAGGCCTCTTTTTTTGATTTTTCTTTCTTCTCTGATCTTCTTATCAGGTTTTTCCCCGGAGATTTCTGATGTAGTTTATTCGAAGACTTCCGGTGACGATGGTGAATGGGTCTATTACGGTTTTGCACCCACGGCTAACTATTCATCTTATTATACGCCGGCTGGACATGTATTCATTAAATCTTCTGGTAGAAACAGGGTTACCGTAATAGGATATAATGACAGCACCAGAGTCACAGTTTACGACTTAACAGAAGACGAGAGAGTCATCGAGAGTTTCATTATTAATCGAATGCAGGCTCACAGCGTTGGATTTCCTAACCAAAAGGAGGCAAACATATCCCGCCCCTTATTCTTCAAAGTCGTCTCCGATAAACCAGTCGCTGTTCTTCTTTCAAGCGGAAGCTATAACGTGAGCACAATCTCTATAGGAGGACAGAACATCTACTATCCAAGCACCGACGGAGGCTTCGCTGGGAAAGAATTCATATTTCTGTCAGTACCCGCCACAAGCATCACGGCTAGGAAAGGCTTCGACTACGCCGTCTTCGCTGTGGAAGACAGCACCGTTGAGATTCGAGACAAGAACGACAAAGTAATACGAACTTTTAATATTGCTGCAAACTCCTCGAAGAGAATAGAGCTCTTCAGCAACAAAATCTATAGAGTCACATCCACAGGAAGAATAATGATCAGCTCATGGACATCCGGTCCATGGGGCTCTGGTAGCTTTACCATCTGTCCAAGCCCGATGGGTGGATATCGTGGACGCATATTCTTTGCAAATCCTGAGCAAAAGCTGCTTGGTTCAGCTTTTCTACTGATTTTATCGCAGGAGAACCCTGTTAAGGTAAAAGTTTTTGATATGGACACCGGTTCATTGATCGTCGAGAAAAGTTTGCAGCCTAGAGAGATGTGGTTTATAAATAAAGAGGAAGCAGACGTTGCGGGTAAGAGAGTGATGGTCCTCAGCGACAAGGAAGTTATCGTCTATGCGGGTTCAACACTTGTGCCCGAAGGAGCACTTGACACTCCAGGACAGATTGCTCAGGGAGTCGCCTTAGTAACTATTAAGGCTAATGAGCCGACCACCATCTTTAGCCCTGCAGATGCGTATGTCTTCTCTCCCAAGGGAGATGCTGAGATTACGATAAATGGATTAAGAATGAAGATTCCAAAGAATACTTGCAAGAATATTCCGATGGGGAAGGTGACGATTACATCTAATGTAACGGTCATTGTTGAAATAATATCCAACATAAATTACTTTATAGAAGCATCCACTCTCTATGGCCGTGCTGGCCTCAGAATCTTTGCAACCTATCTTCAGCCAGTCAACAGTCTCGAGCTGACTTATCCAGCCCCCAAGGTAAGTGAGGCTGGTGGAGCTGGCGGCATTGATATTATTCTGATGGTCGGCGTTCTCGTCGCCATCCTTGCTATATCCGTCGGGATCATTATGATGAAGAGACGGACAAAGATCTAATCGGACTTGTCTTCTCATTTTATTTTTCGTAATGTTTCTTTCAGTTTCATGCTCATCAAATTTTTAGGATGCAAAGAAATCTCTTTATCAGTCGGCTCTTTTCAACATGGAAGGCAACAGTAATAATAGGCAGAATTTAATTATTTACATGAGATTTAGACTAAAGGTCGGAGAGAGTGAAGCCTCCTCGCAAGAAGTTTATCAAAAAAATTAAGAGACGAATCCCTTGGATAGGCCACATCATAAACGATGAGACTGCTGGAGACC
>Ga0180301_10002467_pt1 | contig 14533 bp, 9 predicted proteins | sample GuaBasSediGuay16_FD_121797 | JGI IMG/M metagenome (GOLD analysis project Ga0180301, IMG submission 121797) | Subseafloor sediment microbial communities from Guaymas Basin, Gulf of California, Mexico - Guay16, Core 4569-2, 12-15 cm | ecosystem: Environmental > Aquatic > Marine > Hydrothermal...
ACTGCGCTAAGACCAGCATTAAAGACTAACTCCGTGGTGACTTGCGTAGAGAGTCCCCTTAGCATCGAGGCCAGCCCGATAGCTATGGCAACCCATTTAAGACGAGCATTTTCCTCAAACTTCTTGGCAAGTCCCAATATTATCTTCCTAACCCCATCAACCTTAAGCATGTCTAAACATAGACCAGCGAGCCATTTTGCCTCCTCATCACTCCTAGGAAGGATAAACAAAAGGTCTTCTCTCGGATTTATTCTAACCATTCCTTGCTTTCTTTCTATAATTCCATGTGCCAACTTCCTATATTCACCTTTATCGACTATCCAACCCGCATCTGAGATGGTTATACCTTCCTCTATGTCGGAGATGAAACGTCTCATGAGCTTTTTAAGTAAACCGATTTGTTCATCAGAAAGAGAAGAAGACCCATCAACAGCGACCACACTTTCACCTCCATATTTATTTTCGAAAAATCTAAAAATATAGAGTGAAAGTGTGGCTGGAGCTACTCACAACAAGCATGGCCTACCTTTTTCAGGAGGCTGATTAGAGGAGGTTTTCCAGATGGGAGATGAATTATGAGCCCTACAGACACGAGTTCTTGGACCTCCTCGACACAATTTAGTATTCACTATGTGCTTAATCAAAAGCTGAGACCTATCTAGAGACTCTTCAGCATGAATGTTAGGTCTTATGGGTCTCAGATATAGGCTCAGGGAATGAGATTCTCAAACCTCCATACTTGGCGAAAAGCTTCCGAAAAGAACAACATTCAAGCTCCTGTTAAGACTGAACTCTACTCTCTACGGGCCCTTAAAGCTTGCTATGGGACTTTATTCCTTGCAGGCGACCCCGTCTCTGGATTCTCCTTGTCCCTTTATCTCGAGGAGTTTGGCCAGCCTATCGACGAGCCTTTCCTTCTCTAAGGTAGAAGTTCTCTTCGAGAGTCTCGAGGAGCTTGTTTATGACCCCTCTTGTGCATGCTGGAGTACCTGGCGATTATAGTCTCGATAAGCTTTGTCTCAGAGCCTCCAGGGCCTTCTCGGGCCCCTCTTCGTAGACATATATGATGGCTCCCTTCACCTCCCCGCTCCTCTCGCCTGAGCCACCCGGCATCCACACTACTTTTAGGCCGTGTCCCAGTCCCAGCCCACTTTTTTGCTTGAGTTTCCTGAGTCCAGGAACAGAGATTCTCAAACCCTCAGCCCTAACAAAGGTTCTCTGAAGTAGAATGGTATTCAAGCTTCTGCTTGTTAACATCATTATGTTCCACACGAGCTCAGACAACTCCCACACCAAGATTCCATGACTCCTCAGAAGCTCCCTGCAATTGTATGGAATGTTCCACTTATTGTTCGTGACAACCACGTTCACCCCGCTTCTTCCCTTAAAGCGTGGGATGTAGTCCCTCCAGATATAGGAGGGATACACTCTGTTAGTGTCCAGGAACTTACACTCTATGTTGAACACAATTCCCCTCACAACGAGAACGCAGTCACACCCCTTACCTATATTGTGGAGCCACTCAGAATACTCTAACGGATTATGCTGGAAGCTGTCATATTTGATGTTCCGCTCGATGCCGCGACAGACCTCGAGCTCAAACCTAAAGCCCTTCTCCAGTCTGCTGAGAGTAGACGTTTTGTAACCTTGGTCACGCATCTCGGCTCCCACCCAATTTTTCCACCAGTCGAGCAAGTTCGCTGGCTAATGACTTTATCAGGGAATCCTCCCTCAAAGCCCTGGTTACGCGGAGGCGTACGTCGTCTTCCACCTCCTCTATGTCAGCCAATCCTTTCCACTCCTTGAGTTCCTCTTCTATGGGTTCGTACTTCTGACGAGCCAGCTGGGCTACACGCTCCTCTATTCTGGTGAGGGGCTGGAGGATTTCCTGCGGAATCAGGTCGCGGTCTGCAAGTTCCACCGATCTGCGTAGGTCGCGTTTCGGCGCCAGCTCCGCTACACGTTTCTCGACGATGCTCCAGAACCTCTCTGGCCCCGCGGTCGCTATGACAGCGTCAATTTCGATACGTTTCTCCTTCACCTCTTTGGCGAGTTCTGGCGGTAGGGCTTTGAGATGCTGTTTGGGGGCCTTCCCGTCCTTCGTGTCGTAAGCCTCCTCCACCTCCTCCCTCGACAGGCCGAGCTCCTCAACCATCTCTGGGTCTACGCCTATCCTCGGAATCGTGGGCACCTCTTGGGCTATGAGGAGCCCGGAGGCGTCGAAGTCCGTCAGGAGAAAGATGTTCGCACCCCTCTCCTCGGAGAGCTCCATGAGCCACTTGGCGTAGTCGACAACGAAACCTCGGCTGTGGACAAGCGCTATCCCACGCCTATCAGCGTATGGGGCCAGTATCTTCGTGATGCCCTCTTTCTCAATGAGTATGACATCACACCCCTTCTCGGCTAGGTAGGAGAGGTTCTCAAGGCTTATTGGAAAGGTCTTCCCCCTGAAGTACATCTCTGCCCTGGAGGCCGCGACTATGCCGAGCTCCTCCCTAGTTACGCCGAGTGCGTCACACTCCTCCCTAAGCGCCTTGAAGAACGCCTTTCTCGAAATGTCCACGAACCCGCCCAGCTCGTGCCGGAGCTTGTACCACAGCCCGTTCTGCGTCGTCAGCTCCTCCTGCGGAACATGGCCATACTCTTCTAAGAGACGTAGCCTCCTGCGGAGCTCTCTCCTGAGCATGCGCCGCATCACGCTTCCTTTCCCGAAGCCCAGCTTCCTTCTCGAGGCCCTGAACGAACGGCAGATCGTGAGAAGCACCTCGCCTATGGCGTCTACGAAGGGATCTATGCATATCCTGCCCTTGCCGTAGCTGTGATACTCAACGTTGGGGCACACTAAGTGGAGGACGGCTACCGCAGGTTCATCCTCCCTAATGCCGTACTTCGCGAGCATCGGTGTCAGTATGTCCTCACTCACTTCCTTCCCTCGGCGACTCCACGTGATATGGTAGCCATCGAAGGGGGCCCCGAGCGATGGCGACCAGTTGATGCCTTGAACTACGAACCTGTTCATCTCCGGGTCCTCCGGAACGGCGATGGCCCCCTCCACGACAAACGGGACATACCTTCCGCGTTCGTAGACCTCGCTCCATATGGCCTTGTACTTGAAAAACCTGAGGGGGCCGAAGACCCTCTCGATGCCTACCTTCAGCCCCTCACGGCCTAACGGATGGAGGATCCTAGGGGTGGGCTTCCTCGAGTGCCTTTTGAGAAGCTTGTAGAGACGTGAGACCGTCTCCGGGCTTGAGGCAACCTCGGACACATACTCCATGTCGACCTCTGCCAGAATCTTCTTTCGATTCGCCTTGGAGACGCCCCTGAACTTGCTGATGAAGCTGGCCAAGGTTATCTCCCTGCCCGTCTCCTCAGCGTACCGTTTGTACGCCATCACAAGCTCTTTGAAGTCGTCGAGCGAGTACCAGTAAACTGAACTGAGACCCCTGAACCTCCTGACATCTTTCACGGCCTCGAACGCGAGACGGACCACCTCCCTTCCTTCCTCACCAATTTTCACGCATACCGTCGAGTCTGGGTTAAGAATGACGTAGCCTAGGATCAACTTCCCATAGTCTTCCCATCTCCTGCTCGGGTTGCACCTGGGGATGGTCACAGAAACCCTCGTCAGCCCCGTTTCCTCCCCTCGGTCGGTTTCCTCCATGACGACCTCCGTGAGACCATCACGGAGGCCGACTCTGTACCTGGTCCCACGGCTCTCGATCATGACCGGCCACTCCGGGGGCTCCACGCCCATGTCGGAGGAGAGGGCGTACGGAATGCCCAATATGCATTTCAGCGCGTTCCCCAGCGCCCCACGCGTGGGTCTCCTCCAATAGCGCTTCGTACTCGCACCACGCCTGAGGTTGAATATCCGCTTAAGATCGCTTTTCGAGAACCCAGGGCCACTGTCCGCGACGGATACAGTCACGAGGTTGCTTATCCGTATGTCGATGGACACCACTTGCGATAGAGGTGTACGGGCACTCGCGGACTCGACAGCGTCGAGGGCGTTATCGACAAGCTCCTTTAGCAGGAACAGGTCGAGGTCGCTGGTAGAGGCGCCCGTGAGAGTGGACAGCCCTCTAAGGGTTGTATAGCTCAGTACAGGATCTTCGGGGAGAGGTTCCTCAGCCATCTCTGGCCACCTTGTCCTTGCCATTGCATGACGGGGCCAGTAGGTTCAGAATAGCCTGGACAACCTTCTCTTTCTTGACATAGAGCTGTAGCTCCAAGAGCTCAAGCAACTTGTTGACGAGTTGCTTGTGGGCTCTGGTGACTTGTGATACCAGCCAGTCCACGAATTCATGTCTAAGCGTCTTAAGAGCCGCCTCAGGCTCCTTTTCATAAACGAGGATGACGTTCCTTTTGACCTCTCCAGCCCTATCCTTGGGGCCATCTGGCATCCACGTAACCTCCAGACCATATCCCAACCCGCTCTTTTCCTTGAGTCTCCTGAGCTCCTCCTCCAGTAGCGTCTGAACATCTGGGAGTCTCTCTGACGCCCTAGCCTTAGGCACCGTGTGCCACCCCCAACGGGTTTCGTCAAAAATATACGAAGAACCATTATATAAAGTTTCGCCCAAAGTTGACGAAATGTTTAAATCAACATATTTTTCTTGAATCTTGGAATGGAGCGCAGGTATAAAGCGAGAGTAAGAGTGACGCGGGTCGGAGCACGCAAGTACGTTCAGGTCGTCCAAGACATCTTTTACCCTGATGGCAGGCATACAGTTAAGACGCTCAAGTCTTTTGGCCCCCTGTCAGAGCGGAGCCTGAGACTCGCCAAGGCCTTCGCTGAGGACATAAATCGGGTCTACTCAGAGCCGAATGCTCCCTGCCTGAAGGTTAACCCGTTGCCACGTGAGAAGTTCAGATCCCTTGGCGAGGGGCCTCTGGGAATTATAAGCCCCGAAACCACGCCGCTCGTAACTCACGCGCTCACAAGGGCTGCTGAATTCGGCGTTAGGTTTTTGATCAGACGATTCGGTCTGAAGGAGGCCATACGCCTACTGCAACCTCACCTCAAGAGCGACGAGGAGGTCGAGAGATTTTATAAGTGGATAAAAGAGAAGCCCTTCGAGGAGCAGGTCAGGATGCTCGTAAAGGACTGGTATTATCCCTAAGGCGCACTTACAGCGGAGATTCTGGCCGTATCTTAACTTCGGGTGTTCCCCTACTTAATAGCTTTATGGGCCATAAAAGAAAGTCTGTTATCGAAAAATGTGTGAATGTTTATTACCACTTAGATGGAATCCCCTAGCTTGAGTTGCGCCGAACAATCTGTCGAAGAGGTCGGAAGCCTGCAAGGCTACCCTCAAGGAAGTTGAGAGGAAGTGTAGTGAGCTTTCGCTAGAGGTTCAGAGGCTTCGAGTCGAGACAGATAGGGCCATGAGGGACGCACAGATGGAGGGAAAGGACCACTATTACATCTGCTGAGCACGGCGCTGGGACAGACCGAACTTTGATAGGGTTCGTGGAAAGCGATTTAACTCCTCACGGACTAAGGTGAACGTGGGGGAACCATTTGGAGACGCTAAGGGTTGCCCCATGCCTGTTGCTTACGCTTCTGCTTATTACGACCGTGTTTACCGCTACTATAGGGTCGCTAACTCATGAAGTTATCTCTGAGGGAGAAGCGCCACCCTACGGTCCGTGGGTGGATAGGATTGTGTTTTCTGAGGTTCCTGAGGAGACTGATGCTCTGGAGAAACTGAATGCTGGAGACCTTCACCTGTGGCTTTATCTTATAGAGACGCCGGAAGCCCTCTTGAATGCTGAAGCCCTTCCAAACGTGGACTACTGTGTGGCGTATAGCGCCGTATACAACCTGTTCATTAACCCGCTTCCGTACGTGAACATAAGCGGTGAGCCGAGGTTCAACCCGTTCGGCATAAGGGAGGTCAGGGAGGCCTTAAACTGGCTGGTGGACAGGGAGTACATAGCCGAAGATGTGCTGGGTGGACTTGGGTACCCCGTGTATACCGTGTACATGCCCTACGTCATGGCCGACTATGACAGGCTACGTTCAAACATGACTGCACTGGAGAAAGAGTACAGTCATGACTTTGACAAGGCCAAAGAAGCTATATTTAACGCGTTAACGGCCGCTGGTTGCACACTTGAGGGGGGTAAGTGGTACGATCCTGAAGGAAACCCCATCGAGATATACTTCATGATAAGGGTTGAGGACATGAGGAAAGATATAGGCGATTATGTAGCCAACCTACTTGAAGACCTAGGATTTACTGTTCATAGAGATTATGGAACCCTTTCTAAGGTCATACCAAAAGTTTATGGAGGTGTCTCAGATTGGCACCTGTACACCGAGACCTGGGCTTTTCCGTCCGTATCAGCTTACGAAGATGACATAGCCTACTACATGTACTGCTCGCCATGGTCAGGTGCCGTGTTCCAATATTATACGCCTGAGCAGAGACTTAAGGAGCTAGCTGAGAATCTCCTTAACGCCGAGTACCGGGACATGGATGAGAGGCTCAGCTGGATCGCCGAAGTGACTGAGCTCTGCCTTAAGGACTCGACGAGGGTTTGGCTCGCGCTTCAGGTGGCTCCATTCCCGTACAACGTGGGAGTAGAGGGTATAGCCTACGACCTTGCAACGGGCTTCTGGTCTATGTACACGCTGAGAACCGCGAGGTTTTCAAATATAACAGGCGGTACGCTCAGGGTTGGCATAAAGGCGTTCCCAGCGGACGCATTCAATCCGGTTGGAGGCTTCAGATGGCTCTACAGTCTCCCCGTCAGGCACGCCATAATGGACTACTATGGCGTATACCCGCACTCACACACAGCCATATACCTACCGATAAGGGCCAACTTCACAGTCGAGACAGCAGGTCCTGATGGAACGCTCTCAGTGCCCGAGGACGCCTTGATATTCGACCCAGCCACGAGCGACTGGAGGAGGGTGGGTCCCGGAGTTACGGCAAAGAGTGCAGTAGTCTTCAGCTTCAAGTTCGGGAGGTGGCACCACGGCCAAAACATGACACTTGCTGACATATTCGCGTGGGTAGCTCACATCTACCTAGTAGCTTACGAAGGAAGTAGCTTATACGACCCTTGGGCCCTAACTCCCGAGCAGGAGCAGTTTATAGACGTGTGTAAAGGCATACTGCCTTTGGATTCGTCGACGGTGATAGTCTACGTGGATTACTGGCATATAGACGACTCATTCATAGCCGCTGCCGCAGATGTGTGGACTGGAGTTCCGTGGGAGCTGTTAGCCCTTATGGACTCTGCAGTCAGCGCTAAGGAGCTCGCATTCTCCGACAGCAGGGCTGGTGAATGGGGTGTAGACTGGCTCGACTTAGCGAAGGGACCAAGTCTAAGCATATTGGCGAGCCACTTAGCGGAGTTGAAGTCAGCGAACTTCATCCCAGCCTACATGACAGACCCTGACCTGCCAAGTTATGCCAGAATAACATCTGATATGGCCTCTTCTAGGTGGAATGCCCTAAATAGCTGGTATTCTGAACACGGCCACTTCATGGTCAGTAACGGCCCATTCTACCTCGAATCCATAAACCCCAGCAGTAAGATGATTGAGGTAGCGGCGTTCCGACAGTATCCATACAGAGCCGACTACTTAGACGAGCTTTTAGGGCCCTCTGCTATGGCTAGGTACATCCCTCCAGCATCCCTGAAAATATCATGCAGTTGCTCGTCAACCTACATAGGCTTTAGGGTGTCCATATACGGAAACTTCACGTACCAGAACGGCACCGGTGTTTCCGGCGAAAACATATTGTTGTCCTACAGCGTTACTGGCGGAGAAACTTGGAATGACATCACTGTCGTGACCACAGACGTAAACGGGAGCTTCTATGCGGAGTGGATTCCACCAGCGACCGGAGACTTCCTGATAAGGGCCGTCTGGATAAGGGATTCCACGGAGATGCCCATAAGCGCGACCATAAGCCTGTCGGTACTGCCGTACCAGGAGCAGTACGTGTTCTCCGTAGAGTCAAACTCAACCATCACGGGCTTAGCATTTAACTCCACGAGCAAAGTCCTCAGCTTCTCGGTCAGCGGGCCTGCAAACACGACAGGCTACTGCAAGGTTACGATATCTAAGGACTTGATAAGCGACGCCTCGGGAATAAAGGTGTACTTAGACGGAAACGAGCTAAACTACACCGTGTCTGAGGTGGACGAGTCGTGGGTTCTATACTTCGTGTACAAACACAGCACACATCTCGTAGAGATAAAGCTTGAGACGAAGCTAGTATACGCCCCGACGGTGGCTCCATGGCCTAAGTGGATGCCGATAGCCGTAGCCGCTATTGTGTCAGCTTGTGCTTCAGCCCTTGTAACAATATTCGTTTACAGGAGGAAGATGGGGCAACGGCCTTAAATTGCTTGAGAGAAATGCCAGACAAAAGCTCACTTTTTCGGCCTACTTAGGTAGCCAACAATCGCAAATACAGCTCCTATGACGGCCATCATAGCTGTGCTTGCTGGCGCCTTCGTCCAGTCCTAAGGCGACCTGAGCTAGGATTCTCCTGAAAGGGGTTGACACAATATAATTTATTAGCAAGCCCAACAATTTTGCTATGCATTCTGTTGCATAATATATGCATGATGCAAGCACATGCTTTCTCTCTTTTAGGTCTCTACTGCTTTAGTGATGCAATATTATGCTTATAGACGTGCATGATGGGCCGCTCCGATCTTTGGATGCTCAGTATTCTGCAAGTGGCATATAGCAACCTACTGGGAGACCCCCTCCCCCCTCCGTGTTCGGGATGCGGTAAGGCGTTGCAACCTTCAGCTCAGGCATGGATTTGAAGGGAGTTAGGCTCAACACATTGACAAATCCTCAACGTCTACCATGAGGAATGATGTAGCTCACACTGCCCGATGCTTGCATGATCCATTAAACTCCTTTCCGAAGAGCTAAAATGCCGGCTTATCGCAATCCATTAACTGCTGAGGGAGCGTGCATGAGAGGCCTGTGCGCTAAGGCATGCGGCATGAAAGAGGTGGAGTGCAGGATCGTGAGGAGGGACGAGGTTAGGGAGGTATTCGGGTCCGATGGAGACGCGGCGATAGTTGAGTGTGTTCCGAAGCCCACCATATTCTTCAACGGCGAGGCCCTCGACGAGCTGTGGCCTAAGAATACTGTGGAAGTTAAGAGACTCGTTGCAAGAGCTTTCTGGCTCCTAGTCCAGCACCTAGACGGGGGACTTGACTTCCTTGTAATCACGGCCAAGCCTGTAATCAAGATAAGGGAGAGGGGCTTCGTCGCCTACATGGCCGAGCCTACCCTAGAAGAGTTGGCCAGGGAGAGGGAGGAATTCGCGGAGCTCATGCTGAAGTTCGAGGAAGGTAAGGTTGAAGAGGTTACGCGTATGGATGTCTTGGAGAGGGCGGTAATCAGGGCCTGGATAACCGAGTTCAGCCTAGAAGAGTATGTAGGGCCTGAGGAGCCCGAGGCTAGCATGTACAGGGTGGTCCTGGAGTTCTTAGAGCCGGAAATCTTGTTGTAAGCGACGTTCATATTGCTGATTGACTGCTAAGCGTTAAGGGTTGGAGGAGCTTAACGTAAGTTGAGGTGCCTCCATGTCAGGGCTTGAAGACAGGTACGGGCTATGCCTGAACTTCCTGAACGTTGTGGTCATGAACTCATCGCAAAGGTTGAGGCTTTCTCAGCTTTCGTTAAGCACGATCCCAAGACCGCCAAGGAATTCGTCAGAGAGGAAACTAGGTGGCTCAACGAGAATAAGGGATTCCTTGGGTAAGGTTATGGAGACGGCCATCGACGCCGCCTTAGAGTTCTACGGCGACAAACTCACATACAGGGATTGGCTTACGCTGGAGCTCTTCCTGTTGAAGGGTGTCCTTCTAGTACTGCAGAGGGGTAAATGACGCGATAAAACAGCGTTACGACCGTGTTTAGCTTATTATTTCGCTCTTGTAATGGGCGTATCTATAGAGCATCATTTCACAGCTCGGTGCTCTTTGCCAGAATGAGCCTTCCATCCTCCTCTATGAAAACTATGAGTTCCCCTACCTTGAAACCAAACCTCTCCCTAACCCTCTTCGGGATCGTAATCTGAAACTTATAGGTAATCTTGCCTACACCTAAGACTTCCCTTTTACATTCCTCCGCCATTTTGTCGGCCACACCATAAAAAACTCCAAAACTGCTTACAGTTAAGCTAATCCAAGGATTATACCTATAATTAATGAAAGTAAGGAAATCCTTAAATAGATTACTAAATCATAGAAGTTTATAGGCTGGAGGGAGAAACCCTGAAGAAGGTGCTTATCTCCCTCACATTACTAGTTTTCCTCACACTTTCTGCCACGGTAACTTACACAAATCCAGCGACGCCAGTAAGCTCTTCGTCGGTGCAAAACGTGAATTCGACGTACACGGGCGAACTGTACAGAGCTCCCGAAGAGGTGTACTCTTGGCAGGCGGTTCTAATATTCGCCCACATCTCACCGCCCTATGCCGGAGAAGTCAAGCTAGACGTATCTGTGACCATTAAAGCCGCACTCGATTCTCATGAATGGTCGTTCCCTCCACACAGCTACACTATGCGAATGATACCCGTCGCTTGGGCGCCGGGATGGTACGTCGCGGCGATCCCGGGGCTTCCTGCTGAAACGAGAAAGTTAGAGGGCATTCGAAGAACTTATACTTTCACGATAAGTAGTAGTGTAGGATATAGCCTCATCGTGGATGATAAAGTTCTCGCCCACGGAGAGTATGAGGTGTTAGAAGGAAATATAACGAAACATCTCCCACCGCTGGTTTTAGCGGTCGTCCGTGACGTACTGCAGGAACCGTTGCTTGTTAACGAGACGCTTGGTCTGGGGCCAAGTGGGTGGGTACAAGCCTCCGGAAACCCGCTTAAAGTACTCATAATAGCTGTGGACGACGCGGGTGTTGAAGGAATCGAAAGCGTCACTTTTGAATACAGGGTCGGGGAGCAGAACTGGAATCAGCTAAATGTGAGCGAAGATCCTCTAATGCAGAGTGAGACAGAGCTTGTGGATGATGTCAATCAGTTTATTGAGCAAGTTGAGAACAAAGTCAAGGAGATAAGACCCGAGTTCGAGTTGCGTAACGTTAAACTTCCGGCTCTAATCGCTAATGCGGAGATACCCGGTCAAGACGCCGGTGTGTACGTGATGTTCCGCGCTAATGCCACAGACGTGGATGGAAATAACTCCACTTCACCGATGGGCTTCTACTACGTCGTGAATGAGGAGAGTAGCGTAAGGGTGCTCATCGTAGACCCCCACGTTAAGCTATGGCTCCTCGACCAAAACCTAGAACTACTAGCCAAACACGCCAAGGAATCCTCAGAATATCAAGTTCCAGCAGACATAAAGGGAAACATGACGCTCCTGAACAAGACAGCGTACATGATAGACAAGTACAGCATAGAGCCATTCCACCATTGGGAGTACATCGGCAAGTACTACAACCTATACATAGCTTGGCCCGACAACGGAATAACAAACCTGCTGAAGAATCAGACCGACGGAGGCTTTGAGCCTCATGTAATCGTGCTAAGTAGCCTAACGTTAGGGTTTAACGGAACCAAGGAGATAGGGCCTTGGAACTGGGACCTCAGAGATCTTGGTGTACTGGATGATGTCATAAGCTACGTAAAGGAGAGACATGCAGGTCTTATAGTCACACACGGAACGCTAAGCGACTGGGTTGTCTGGCTTGGCTCTACCCCTGAAGAGCATTACAAAGTAGGGACAAGGGGACACGTCGGTGAGAGTATAGCCGATGTGAACGTGCTCAACGAGAAAACCGTGGCCGCCATCCTGGGCATGCCGGGTCTGGCGATATGGGAATTTGTACGCGACAAGATCGCATATATACTGTGCTCCGACCCTGCCACAGAGAGTGTAGGACTGCTTATCGGCTCTCTACCGCTTCAAGTCCCATACGTACCCTTCAACGGCTCGATGGGGACGACCCCCGAGGCGGCGGACATAGGGTGGACTATCCCGAGCGAGTTTAACGTGACCATACCGAGCCTGTACAACGAGTTTAACGTATCGGCGTATACGCAGGTTGGGTGGCAACTCGCCCTGCAGGTAGAACTTGCTTACAGGGCGTGGTACCAGGCTAACGAGACGAGGGGCTTAGCCGAAGTACTGTACAGCAAGCTCTCCCAGCTGTTAGAGAACGTAACCCAAGCAGTTTACCCAGCAGAAAACTTCACACAAGACATGTGTTCATCCTTAGAGTGGGGTCTCAAGCAATTCTATCGCTCGATAGTAAGCGCTAATATCTCGGGCACAACCCTGAACATAACTGTCTATGTACCGAGGTTAGGAAAGAACATCACCATAACCGTTGACATAGAGGAAGCATACAACCAGCTCCTACAGCTACTTCCGGTTAAACTGGTGGCCGTATCCAGCGATAGACTTGCTGCGATAATAGCCTACGACAAGTACTGGGACTCGAATGGGTACCGTTCGGTGTACTTCAGCTTTGAGGTGGAAGCCGCGGAGGGCGAGGTGTCAGAGCTCCTCCTCACACAGGCGATAAACTGGACGATGCAGTGGGAGTACAAGAACGTGACGGAGCTCCTCGGGGGTCTCGTGAGGGTGCACGAGGATCTTGCCGCTAGATTCCGCGACGCGGTTAATAAAGCACCCGGAACCGAGGTCCTTTCAGAAGGGCTGATAACAGTCGAAGAAGGGTATAGCGTTGTGGATATAGACGCCTTAGAACCATGTCTCTACCACCTCATCATAGTTCACCCGACAGCTGCGAAAGTGAATGTAACGGTTTTGGAGGGAGATGCAGAGGTCTCATACGTCAACGTTACCGACGGGCTTACCGAGGTTACTATAAACGTCTATGCGGCTGGCTGTGTGAGGCTGGGGGTTAAAGCAGATCCACAGTCCAGCCTAAACCCCGCCTACATGACCGTTAAGCAGGAGAGCGACGAAGAGGCCCCCACCGTGTGCATAATCACTCCAGCCGAGAACGCCGTGGTAGGAGGAACGGTCCCCATAAGAGTCAACGCGACGGATGCGGGGATAGGGGTGGCGAACGTGACATTCTACATAGACGGCAAAACTGTCTTCGTCGACACAGAGGCTCCCTATGAGTATCACTGGGATACGACAGGCGTAGACGACGGAAGTCACGAAATAAAAGTTGTAGTGGTAGACTACGCGGGTAATAAGAATATAGCTCTCAGAAGCGTGGTGGTAGATAACACCAAGCCGTCAGCCGAGATTAAGAGTCCGTCGGAAGGGGCGTACGTATCCGGAACTTCTAAGATAACCGTAGACTTCAGCGACGCGAACTTAGAGACCGCGGAGCTGTACATCGACGGCACGCTAGTTTGTAGCTGGACAGAGCTAGGCCAGTACTCTTACGCCTGGAACACAACCGAAACCATGGATGGAGAACATGAGATAAGGCTCGTCGTCAGGGATAAGGCGGGAAATGTAGCTGAAGATGCCATAACCGTGATAGTCGACAACACCGCCCCCGTAGCTGAGATAGTTGAGCCGTCGGCTGGAGCCTTTCTGAGGGGGACCGTGGGCGTGGTGGTTAAGGGAGAGGATGCGAACCTGGAGCTGATCGAGCTCTACATAGCCGGGGAGCTTGTGGCATCTTGGTCCGAGGCGGGAACACACACCTATGAATGGGATACCACGACGCTCACGGATGGGAGCTACTCGATAAGGCTAGTCGTCAAAGATAAGGCAGGAAACACCGTGGAAAGGACTTTGGACGTAACGGTAGACAACACACCGCCAGTCGTAGGAAGCCCTGCGTTGTCGCCCGAAGAGCCTAAGGCCGGAGAGGACGTCACGGTGTCCGTCGAGGTGAGCGACGCCACGGCCGGAGTCGAGAAAGTACTCCTGTGGTACAGGGTCTCAGGAGGCTCGTGGACGTCCGTGGAGATGAAGCTTGAAGGCGGCGTGTGGAAGGCCACGATACCCGGCCAGGCCGCCGGAGCCATAGTGGAGTACTACGTTGAAGCGTACGACAAAGCGGGAAATGTGGCAAAGAGCGCCACAGCGTCGTACACGGTCGGTAGAAGGCCGACGGCAGGGTTCATGGCCATAGCCGGGGCCATAATAGCCGTGGCGGTAATAGCGATACTGCTCGTAGTTTTGAAGAAAAGAACTTGATCATCAACCACCCCTTATTTTTTACTGGAATAAAAAACAGCGTTAAAACAAATTGTTTTCTCAATCACAAAGCAAAATAAAAAAACAAAAACATAAAACACATCTAACAAGAAGGCCGATCACACCTACACTCTTTAACTCAGGTCCTCGTGTTGCGATGGAGCTTCAGCTAAATACGCGACGAATGACAACGTTTATGTGATCATGGCCGATATTGTACATGAGGCGGGAAAATCTGAAATTAGGGTGACCCGAGCCGGGGTGCCCTAGCCTGGTAGGGGGCGGGCCTGCTAAGCCCGTGGCCTTACGGCCGCCCGGGTTCAAATCCCGGCCCCGGCGCCTACAGGAACTTGCTGTATACGATCAGGTCTTGGTC
>Ga0180301_10002468_pt1 | contig 14532 bp, 11 predicted proteins | sample GuaBasSediGuay16_FD_121797 | JGI IMG/M metagenome (GOLD analysis project Ga0180301, IMG submission 121797) | Subseafloor sediment microbial communities from Guaymas Basin, Gulf of California, Mexico - Guay16, Core 4569-2, 12-15 cm | ecosystem: Environmental > Aquatic > Marine > Hydrothermal...
CATTGTGGGGGAGACCGGTAAGGTTAAAACTGACATTGTGGCAAAGAGAGTTGTAGTTGGTGGTACTGTAATCGGAAATATTGATGCTGAAGAGGAGGTTTTACTCCTCTCGACTGGAAGGGTGCTTGGCAACATAAGGGCTCCTGTTGTTAATCTCGAAAGAGGAGTGGTTGTAGAAGGAGAGATTTCGGTCAATGGCGGCCAGAAGAAAGATATCAAGAGTATAGTCGAGGAATCTTACATGGCGGGACCTAAACTCGAGGATATGCTTCATATGGAAGCAGAAATTCACACACTTGAGAAAGAAAAAGAGGATGCAGGAATTAAAGAATAATACAGAGATTGAATATATAAGACAAGCTTCGAGAATAGTTGGTGAATTGCTGCTCTATCTGAGAGAAATAATAAAACCTGGTATAACTACAGGCTGGCTGGATAAAAAGGCAGAAGAGTTTATAAGGAAAAGGGGAGCATATCCTGCCTTTAAAAATTACAATGGATTTCCTGCCTCAATATGCACCTCTGTAAATGAAGAAGTTATTCACGGTATACCTGGTAGTTACAGGTTGAAGGAAGGAGATATTCTCAGTATTGATGTGGGCGTACAGAAGGAAGGCTATTATGGGGATGCTGCGATTACTGTTCCAATTGGGCGGATCTCTTCTGAGGATGAAAAGCTCCTGAGGGTAACAGAAGAGGCTCTGTATCGGGGAATTAAAAATGCGATTCATGGAAACCATGTTTCGGATATTTCAATAGCAATTCAAAGTTTTGTAGAGAGTAACGGATTTTCAGTTGTGAGGGATTTTGTGGGTCATGGTGTCGGGAAAAAGTTGCACGAGGAGCCACCAATACCGAACTTTAAAACTGCGGGAAGAGGTTCAAAACTTCTTTCTGGAATGACAATTGCAATTGAACCGATGGTGAATGCTGGTAAGCCTGATGTTATGGTTAAGGATGATAACTGGACTGTTGTGACTGTGGATGGAAAAAAATCCGCACATTTTGAACATACGGTGCTTGTGCTCGATGAAGAAGCCGAGATATTGACCCTTGTATGATGCAACAGAAAGAGTTTTAAAAGATATTATTATAGTTTTTTAATTTATAAGATCGCCACGAGAAGATTAAAGGTACTGAAATGGGAAGCTACAAACTTATCGACCACACAGCTGATATTGGTGTGGAGGTTGAGGCCAATAGTATTATTGAGCTTTTCAGTGAGACTGTAAATGCATTGATTAATATACTTACAGAGTTGCCTCCCGAAGAGATTAAAGCCAGAATTGGGAAAAGAAAGGGAATCAAAGAGAAGATGATTGTTAAGAAAGATTCTTGGGAAAATGTTATCCTTGATCTTTTAAATAGAATTATATTTTTAGTGGATACAAAGAAACTTGTTCCGATTTCGCTATGTATCAAAGAGAAGAAAAATACGTACAGATTTCTGATTGAAATGATTAACGAACCCTCATTGTTGAAAAGAGAGATAAAGGCTGCCACGTATCATAATTTAAAGGTTAATGAGGAGAGGAATATTTACAGGGTTACGATAATATTTGATATTTGAGGTGTATGGTATTGAAATTTGAGCTTTTTGGTCAGAACGATAAGTAGGGAGGTGAGGAAAATGGCAGTGGGAACGATTGAATTAAAAAAAGTAGGGGAATCGCTTTTTGAAATACCAAAAAAGGGGAAGATGAGGGTTCCCGCAAGGGTTTTTATAGATGAGAGAATGGCATCCAGCAGCGAAACACAGGAATCGCTGGTACAGTTGAGGAATGTCGCATGTTTGCCTGGAATAAAAAAGTGGGCCATTGGAATGCCCGATATACATTATGGGTATGGTTTTCCCATAGGTGGTGTCGCGGCAACCTCTGTTGATAACGGGGTTGTTTCCCCGGGAGGTGTTGGATACGATATAAATTGCGGAGTCAGGGCTATACTTACAAACTTTACAAGAGAAGAGTTTAAGAAACATCTTGAGAAAGTACTGAGGGAGATTTATCGCACTGTTCCTGCTGGTGTGGGATCAACCGGGATCATAAATTTGAACAAGAAGGAGCATAAAAGGGTTGTGGAAAAAGGAGCAGAATGGGCAGTTGAAAAGGGTTACGGAGATGAGGAAGACCTTATCTATTGTGAAAATAAGGGGTGTCTGGGCGGCGCCGATTTTGCTGATATTTCAAATGAGGCCAGGGAAAGAGGCAAAGATCAATTGGGCACCCTTGGTGCTGGAAATCACTTTCTTGAAATAAGCTATGTGAGCCAGATCTTTAACCCTGGGGCTGCGGAGGTGTTTGGAATCTTCCAGGATCAGGTAATTATTATGTTCCATACAGGTTCAAGGGGATTTGGATATCAGATATGTGACGATTACCTGAGAAAATTGAGAGAAAAGAGGATGTTTGAGCTTCCGGACCCACAGCTGGTATCGATTTACATCAGCGACCCCCTCGGTAAAGCATACCTCAGTGCAATGAAAGGGGCGGCCAATTATGCATGGGCAAACAGGCAGATAATAACCCGGATGGTCAGGGATAGTTTCAGAAATGTATTCAAACTTTCTCCATCAGAAATGGGTATGAGAGTTCTCTACGATGTTAGCCATAACATTGCCCGTATAGAAGAACACGACATTAATGGCCGAAAGGAAAAGGTTTGTGTTCATAGAAAGGGAGCTACACGTTCGTTTCCTGCTGGGAGTCCAGACATACCACCTGAATATAGTGGGATAGGTCAACCAGTGCTGATACCGGGTGACATGGGAAGGTCATCGTATATCTTAAGGGGTTTAAGCGGTAGTATGGAAAAGAGCTTTGGAACCACCTGTCACGGTGCAGGAAGAGCACTGAGTAGAAGGCAGGCCGTTAAGAGGGCGAAAAGCAGAGATATAGCGGGTGAACTTGAAAAGAAAGGTATACTTGTACTATCAGTTTCTAAAAAAACGTTGAAAGAAGAGATGCCAGAGGCATATAAAGATGTTGACGAAATTGTAAAAATTGTGGAAGAAAATGATCTTGCAGGACGTGTTGCTAAATTGATACCAATGGGTGTAATGAAAGGTTAAACTCGCATAAGATTATCTGGAGGATACTGAAATGGTGAATGGAAGTTTCAGGATTGATGAAGCTTCTAGGTACGAAGGAAAAACTGTTGTCCTTGAAGGGTGGGTCAGACATATACGTTCGAGCGGCTCCATAGTGTTTATTGAAGTAAGAGATGGAACTGGTTACCTTCAATGTGTGGTTGTTAAAAATGATGTTGATTCCAAGTTTTTTGAGGACGCCTGTAAGCTTAAGATAGAATCTTCTCTGGTTGTTAAAGGGACTATCAGAAGGGAAAAAAGGGCACCTGGTGGTTTTGAGATGGCTGTGGAGGAACTCTACCCGGTTCATATTCCGGAAGAGGAGTACCCCATCTCAAAGAAATCACATGGGATAGATTTTCTTCTCGAACGAAGGCACCTGTGGATAAGATCAAGCAGACAGGTGGCTATTCTTAGGATAAGAAGCGAACTCTCAAGAATTCTTCGAGAATATTTTTATCAGAATGGGTTCGTTCTTATTGATACACCAATACTGACAGGTTCGATTGGCGAAGAAGCAGGTAATCTTTTTACCACCGAATATTTTGATTTTGGGAAAGCATTTCTTGCGCAAACCGGTCAATTATATCTTGAGGCTGCTGCTTCGTCATTTAAAAAAGTATTTTGTTTCGGACCTACCTTCAGGGCTGAAAAATCTAAAACGAGAAGACATCTTGCAGAGTTCTGGATGCTTGAAGCTGAGATGGCTTTCTGTGATTCTGAAAAAAATATGGATTTGCAGGAAGATTTAATATGTTATGTTATTGATAGGGTTCTGGTAACATGTGAGAATGAACTGAAGTTTCTGGAAAGAGATCTGGAACCCCTGAAAAAAATAAAAAAACCGTTTCCCCGGATATCTTACGATGAAGCTGTTGAAATACTGAGGAATGAGGGATTCTCAATGGAATGGGGTTCAGATATTGGTGGCGATGAGGAGACTGCGCTTTCAGAGAAGTTTGACCGACCGGTGTTCATTTATAACTATCCCAGAGATGTAAAGGCTTTCTATATGAAGCCTGTGCCCGGTGAAGAGAACAAGGTTATGTGTGATGATCTTTTTGCTCCTGAAGGATATGGCGAGATCATTGGAGGCTCTCAGAGAGACGATAATTATGAATCCCTATATGAAGGCATAAAAAGATTCGGCCTTAATCCCGATAACTACGGATGGTACCTGGATCTGAGAAAATACGGAAGTGTTCCTCACTCTGGTTTTGGATTGGGGCTTGAAAGGCTGGTTGCCTGGATATGTAAATTGCCTCATGTGAGGGAAGCAATTCCCTTTCCGAGGTTGATTAATAGATTGTATCCATAGTCTGGCACAAAAAGTTTTATCTCAATTACTCTAAGTTTTAGGAATAAGGAAGTTTTGATTGTAAAGAAAATCCTCCATTATTCATTTCATTTTTTTCTTCCTGTAGTATTAGCAATTCCTTTTATCGCCAATTCATCCGATTATAGGGTTCTGGAAATACATGGCAGGGTTATTAAGGATGGCGCTCTGCTTGGTAAAGATGTTGAATATATCGGTGATGGCGGCTATTTGAGGACATTCAGGGATAGTTCTATTGTATTTAAGAAAGGTTCGTTTTTTTATAAAGTTTATCCATATACAAAGGTCCTTATTAAAGAAGAATCGGTAAAGCTTGAGTATGGAAAAATCTCCCGTTCTAAAAGTGGAAACTTTGAAGAAATCCATTTTCTTATTTTTCCGAAACCAGCGCAGGGTCGTGCAACTAAAATCTTTTTATCTACAGAGAATAACCACGGTACCTGGAAAGCCATGGTACATGGAAAGGGATATAAGAGTAGAATTGAACTCTACCGCGATGGCGACAATTTATATAGTGGATATTTTGCATTTGATGTGAAAGCAAGACCGGATAAATACTGGCTGTCAGTAATGTTCGAGAAGGATGATGTGGTGAGTAATTTTATCTTTCCATTTTATCTAAGGACTTTAAAGCCCGAAAGGGGTGTGGTATATCTTCAGGAAGAAGATCTTGAGATTCTTAAACCTTCCAGAGAGAAGAAAGTCCAGATTCAAGAACTCAGGGATATTCTGTCTCGGTCAAGAGATGAGAAAATGTGGACTGAGAGATTTATTTTTCCTGTTAATGAAATAAAGGTCATCTCTAAATTTGGTAAAAAGAGGATATATCTTCTTAATAAAAAGTATATGTTTACAAGATTCCACAGAGGTGTGGATCTAAAGGCTAAAAGAGGACAGGAAGTCATGGCACCTAACACAGGTATTGTTGTAATGGCAAAGAGAAGAATAACAACAGGGAATACAGTTGTTATTGATCATGGAAGAGGGGTGTATTCTCTTCTGTTTCATCTTGATAGTATCACAGTTAAGGAGGGGGATAGAGTCGATAGAGCCACTGTTGTAGGAACAGCGGGAGATTCCGGCTTTGCTGGAGGTGTGCATGTTCATTGGAGTGTGGTTGTGAATGGTATCTATGTTGATCCTGAGGATTGGATAAAGATCAAGTATTAGGAGAGACTATATCCGTCGTTACATAGATTTAATTATGTGGGGTTAGATATGGATTATCTGGAGAGGGTGGAGAAGTCAGCTGAATTTATAAGGACAAGGCTCGGTACTGATGTAAGATATGCGGTTATTCTTGGCTCGGGATTTGCGAGTGTTTTGCCGCCACCTCGAAATGAAATACGGATTGACTATTCTGAGGTTCCTTTTTTCCCAGATAGTGTAATTAGGGGCCAGGGTAGTCAGATAAGATACGGTGGTTTTGGTTCAAAAAAGGTAATGTTTTTCTGCGGCAGATTTCACCTTTATCAGGGTGTTTCACCCCTTGAGGTGGTTATGCCAATCGTGGTAGCTGCGAAGCTCGGTGTGAAGCTTATGGTTTTGACAAACGCATCGGGTGGAATTAACAGATCATTTAAGCCTGGTAACATCATGTTGATAAGAGATCACATTAACTTTATGGGAGAAAACCCTCTGGTTGAATTGTACAGCCTGAGAAATGGTAACTCAGAGGATTTTTTTATAGATATGGGAAATGCATATCCAGTTCATTTGATAGAAAAGTTTATTTCTTCTGCAAAAAGGCTCGGATATGAAAGTGTTGTAAAATGTGGTGTTTATGTGGGTGTAAAAGGGCCGAATTATGAAACACCGGCAGAAATTAAATTTTTTGCAAAAGCAGGAGCTGATGCTGTGGGGATGTCAACTGTGCTCGAAGTAATTGCGGCTGTGTACCAGAAGATAGAAGTGCTTGGTGTTTCTATTATTTCCAATATGGCAGCTGGGATTTCTCCACATATTCTGAATCATAGAGAAGTACTCGCAGTGGTCTCGGATGCAGCGGGAAAATTCTTTGCCATTTTGAGTGAGTTTTTTCGCTTTGTTTGACCATGAGTATTAAAATTTAAGTTTTTATGAGTTTGTTGATTATTACTGGAGATAGCTGGAAATTCGATAAAAGCAAGTAAAAAATGAAAACAATTGAAGAACTTTTCAATGATGAAATCCTGGAAATGATGAAAACGGAGATAACCCAGGCATATGGGAATGAGGTCCTTTTTTTGGGCTGGCTGGATGAATCGGGGATGGTATGCAAAGTTGAACCGGTTGCCCGTGGGAATGATGAATGCGTGAGTTTTCCTTATGAATGGGGTATGAAGTGCCATGTGGTTATACATAATCATCCGGATGGGCAGCTTTCTCCATCTGGAGCTGACATAAGTATTGCTTCAACCCTCGCCCAGTGGGGAATAGGATTCTATATTGTGGATAATTCTCTTTCGAATGTTTATGTAGCGGTTGAGCCTGTTCTGCAGAAAAGCATCTTGGCAGTGGATGTAGATGGGCTTGTTAAATTGGTTTCTGAGGGAGGGAAACTAAGCCAGCTTCTCGATGGATTTGAAGAGCGGTCGGGACAGAAGGAGATGATCAGAATGGTTTCGGAGTCGCTTAATACAGGCTCACCAGCTCTTATTGAAGCCGGAACCGGGATAGGCAAATCAATGGGGTATCTACTGCCATCAGTATCCTGGGCACTAAAAAATAATAAAAGGGTAGTGATTTCTACTGCAACAATTAATCTTCAGGAACAGCTGATCCGCAAAGATATACCGCTTGTGAAAAAACTTCTGGAAGTAGATTTTGATTATGTTCTGATGAAAGGAAGACAGAACTATATATGTTTGCGAAAAGTTGAAGAGTTAAAAAAAGAACTTTTTACTTTCTTTGATGAAGAGGATATTGATCAATTTAATCTTCTGGCAGAGTGGGCTCTGAAAACAGATGATGGTTCACTTACCGATCTGGGATTTATTCCGAAATCTTCCGTGTGGGATGCAGTTTGTTCTGAAACGATTACCTGCCTTGGTAATAAATGTGAGTTTTATGGTAGATGTTTTTTCAATAGAGTGAAACAAAAAGCCGCTAAATCCACGCTAATTGTTACAAACCACCACTATCTCATTGCCGATTCATCTCTCCCACCGGGCACTGGACTTCTTCCACCATACCAGTACCTTGTGCTGGATGAGGCTCATAAAATAGAGGATTCTGCTACTTCTTACTATACCACTCAGATTGACAGATATTATCTGATCAGAGTTCTACGGAGGTTTTATTTTAAAAAAAAGAGAGAAGGAGGATTTCTTCTTTATCTCTTAAAAGCGATCCCTGAAGAAGAACGTGAGACTATAGATGAATTAATAGACATGACCGTGGCTCTGTATGGAGAAATCCAGAGTACCTTTGACACCATAGATGTATTTGTAAAGGATCTTTTACATGTAGAAAAGAGAGAGGCAGAACTTTGTGAGAGTGTGGTTCATGGTAAATTGCTGGAATTAAAAGAAGAAAATCTCAATATGGATGAATGGAATAGAGTTGTTCTCAGAGCACTTCTCAGTATAAGGGCAGGTTTTGACAGATTGGTAGGATTTCTTGAAAAAATAAAGTCAAAGATTAATAAAAACGAGTTTTTGATCAGGCAGATTGATGGGTACTGTGCACGATTTTCGGATATTTCATCTGTACTATCCAGCCTTGTTTCTATTGAAGATCGTTCATTTGTCAGGTGGGTTGAATATAAGGATAAATCGGTATTTTATATGGCAATGGTTGATGTTAGTGAAGTGCTTAAAGAAACAATATTTAGGCGAGTTAAAAATTACATTTTAACCAGTGCAACACTAACAGTTGAGAATAATTTTAGTTTTATAGAAAGGAGGATTGGGATTGAGAATGAGGTAATGGAATGTATTTTTCCATCTCCATTTGATTATAAGAGTCAGATGAAGATATTTATACCCACCGATGCACCAGACCCTGAAAATCAGGCGTATATCCAACAGCATGCTGAGATGATATATCGATTTATTATGTTAACAGGCGGCGGAGCTTTTATCCTGTTTACAAGTTACAAGACGCTTAATGGAGTTGTATCTCTGATAAGGGATAAAATAGAGGAAAGAGGGATCCGGGTACTGGTACAGGGAGAACGACCAAGGTATAACCTTCTGGAAGATTTTAAAGAGGATATCCATTCGGTTCTCATGGGTACTGAAAGTTTCTGGGAGGGTGTTGATGTACCCGGTCATACTCTTCGAAGCGTGATCATTTCAAAACTCCCCTTTAAAGTTCCATCAGATCCGGTTATTAAAGCAAGAATGGATAAAATCGCTTCTGAGTTTGGGAATCCATTTATCGATTATCTTCTTCCCCTTGCGGTTGTAAAAATGAAACAAGGCATTGGGAGGCTTATACGAAATAGAAGGGACAGAGGGATAATTACAATTCTTGATAGCAGAATTATCAGAAAGAGTTATGGGAAGGTTTTTTTAAACTCCCTTCCTCCTGCTGAATTAGTGGTTGATTCCTTTGAAAATTTGATAAAAGAATTTAATTTTTTCTAAAAATTATTGACAAAAATAAATATTTTTTTATAATATACACATCGGTATTTACCTTCATGTAAATATCATTCATTAGAGGTGATATCCGTGAACTGTTTTATAGGTGTAGATATAGGCACCACTGGAATTAGGGCGGGGATTTATAATGAGAGTTTCCAGTTACTGGGAGATGGTAATGGAAAGTCCATTTTGATCAGAGAAGATGATGGTGGAATTTATCAGAAACCTGAGGATATTTATACCGAAACTGTGATGGCCATACGGGAGGCACTGGGAAAATCAGGTATTTCCCCCGAAAGCGTTGTAGCTTTTTCTTTCGATGGCCAGATGGCGGGTATTATGGGGATTGATGAACACTGGAATCCGGTAACTCCATATGACTCATGGCTGGATACCAGATGTTCATCTGAACTCGATTATATAATGGCTACTGCCAGGGATAAGATTATTGAGAAATCTGGTATTGTTCCGAGTATCAACCACGCTCCGAAGATCCTCTGGTGGAAGAATAAGCGTCCCGAGGTATTCGAAAGAATATCAAGGTTTATTCAACCGGCTGCATGGATTGCAGGCCTTTTTTGTGGATTGAAGGCGGAAAAAGCCTTTATTGATTGGACTTACCTCCACTTTTCTGGTCTCGCCGATATTGAAGAATTAAGTTGGAGTAATGAACTTCTTGAGATTTTTGAAATACCTTTAGATAAACTTCCGGTAATTGTTTCTCCTTTTAGTGTTATTGGTACTCTCAATAGGGAAATGGCAGGTGTGCTTGGAGTACCTTCGGGAATACCTGTGGCGGCTGGTTGTGGAGATGCTGCTTCGTGTTTTCTTGGAGCCGGCGGAGTGAAAGAAGGAGTGGCGATTGATATTGGTGGGACAGCATCTGTTTTTTCACTTACAACAAACAGAATGGTGGTTGATTATTCAGCACTTGTTTATTCATCAAGAGCGGTCAGTACAAACCTGTGGCATGTCATGTCCTATATTAATGGAGGCGGTCAGAACCTTGAGTGGTTTGTAAATAATTTTGCTCGTGGTACAGAGTTTGACAGACTTAATAAAGAAGCAGAGAAACTAAACCCTGGATGCGATGGGCTTGTTTTTGTCCCACATCTTGAAGGTCGCGCATATCCTCCTCAACCTGATATGAGAGGGACCTGGGTTGGTTTTACCAGAAAGCATAATTTATATCATTTTTACCGATCCATACTCGAGGGCATTGGTTTCGAGTACCTCCTTTATAAAAACAGGATTGTGGAGCTTATTCCAGGTATAAAGGTTAGTGAGGTGAGAGCTGTAGGAGGAGGTGCAAAATCAGATCTATGGAATAAAATAAAGGCAGATATTCTGGGTGTTGAGTATAAAACTATTAACAGAGAGGATATCGCTATCCTTGGTCAGGCCTTTATAGGAGCAAAGGTTTCCGGGGTTATAGAAGATGTTCAGGAAGTGGTTGAGAAGGTAATAAGAATTGAAAAGCTATTTTCACCGGATGGAGAAAATCACAGATTGTATACGGGGTTGTTTGAGAAATATTTAAAGTCCCTGGATCTCAGTCTGATATAGTTATTTGGTTCTGGGGTAAAGATTTGTTTTCGCTCAGTGAAGAGAGCAAAAGCTTTTAAAAAGCTATAAGGTAAAGTGTTGTCCAGTGCTTTATTTAATGGGGTGATGAATGCCAGAAAAAAAGCGGGTAATGAAAGCAGCGATTTTCAGCGGTATAGGAAAGATTGAATGCAGAGAGGTGCCAATTCCTGAAATAAATGAAAGAGAAATTCTTCTCAGGGTTGGGGCAGCTTCAATATGTGGAACTGATCTTCGAATATTTAAGAATGGTCATTTTAAGATTAAAGAGGGTCAGGAAATAATTTTAGGGCATGAGTTTTCTGGAACTATATGGGAAGTGGGTTCAAAGGTTAAAGGATTTGAGGAAGGGATGAGAGTTGGCGTTGCTCCAAATATCGGATGTGGAAAGTGTAGATATTGCAGAATGGGAAAAATTCATCTCTGCAGGGATTACGATGCTTTTGGTATAAGTATAAATGGTGCTTTTGCGGAGTATGTTAAAATCGATGAAAGGGCAATTTACCAGGGGAATATTATCAGAATTAACGATGAAACGAGTTTTGATGAAATAGCCCTGGCAGAGCCTTTATCATGCTGTTACAATGGCTATGAATCGGTTGGGACTAAACCGGGGGAAACGGTGCTCATAGTTGGAGCCGGACCTATAGGGGCGCTTCACCTCCAGTTGCAGAGGCTTGCAGGAGCAAGATTGGTTATGATTGCTGATCTGTCTTCGGAAAGACTGAGGATTGTCAAAAGGTTTAATCCTGATATCACAATCGATACCTCAAAGGAAGATCTATACGAGAATGTTATGAACTATACAGATGGAATAGGGGCCGATGTTATAATTACTGCCTGCCCTGCACCAGAAATTCAACGGCTCTCCTTAAAGATGGCGGCAAGGTTGGGAAGAATTAATTTCTTTGGTGGTCTCCCAAAGGGCAAAGATGAGGTTTTGCTGAATACAAACATCATACATTATAACGGGTTAATTGTAACCGGCACCACAGGAGCTTCAGTTTCTCAGTATGAAAAGTCTATAAGACTTATCGAGAGCAAAAAAGTCGATACGAAGGCACTGATTACTCGACGATTCAAGGTTGAGCAAATTAAAGATGCGTTTGAGTATGCCGGAAGTGGAGAGGGTCTAAAAACGGTAATTGAGTTTTGAAAAAAATATTTTCATGTTTTTTAATAATGAAAAAAATATTTGACTAAAGCATTTAATTGGTCTTTAATATAATTCTGTAAACATAGAAATAAATAAACTTCCGGAGGGTAGGGTCATGAAAGTGGGGATAGATAGTTACTGTTATCACAGGTTTTTTGGAGAAGTATATCCCGAACAGCCAAAACCAGAGAAGTCAATGAGTCTTGAGGATTTTCTTAAGAGGGCACATGAACTTGAGGTGGATGGGGTTTCTCTTGAGTCCTGCTTCATTCCCAGAGTGGATAAGGAATACCTTTCAGAGATCAAAGGAATGCTTGATGAATATAACCTTGATAGGGTGTATGCATGGGGACATCCGGATGGACTTGAAGGTGGAAAAAATGAAAAAGCTTATGACGAAATGATTGCATCATTTGATTATGCCAAACAAATTGGTGCGAAAGTAATGCGGGTGGTGGGTAGTAGCTTGAAGTTCAGATTTGATCCCCATGAACCCCAGATTGAAAGACTTTCGAAGATGTTTTCAGAAGCGGTTAAAGTGGCAGAAAAGTATGACATAAAGTTGGCAATGGAGAATCACCTGGATTTCAGTTCTGATGAGATATTGACAATAATTAAGAATGTAAACTCACCGTATTTTGGGGTAAACTTCGATACAGGAAATTGCGTGCGTGTTCTTGATGATCCTGTGGAAGGTGTAAAGAAACTTGCCAAATACATCTATGCCACTCATATAAAGGATCTTAAACCCCAGAAAGGTGTTCCTGTGACTGAGTGGTACTTCTTTTCATGTACTCCTATAGGTGATGGCCTTGTTGACAATCAGAAAATAGCTCAGATCCTCAAGGACAATGGATATGAGGGTTTTCTGGCAGTCGAAATTGATTTTCTCCATCCAGATTACAACTATGATGAGCACAGTGCGGTTGAAAAAAGTATTCAAGAATTAAAGCGCATTTCAGCAAGTCTTCAGTGATAAAAGTGGTGTTAATGTATTAAATATGCTGCAATTTGAAAAGTGCAATTTTTTAATAGGGACATGAATAAAATAATAAGGAGGGTGGTATGAAGGAGGTAAACGTTGCAATAATCGGTTATAAATTTATGGGAAAGGCACACAGTAATGCATGGATAAAGGCTCCTCTGTTCTTTGACCTGCCGCTTAAACCGGTTTTGAAGGTGGCGTGTGGTAGACATAAAGAACCTTTACAGGAATTTGCGAATAGATGGGGCTGGCAGGAGATAGAGACGGATTGGAGGAAAGTTGTACAGAGAGATGATATAGATATTATTGATATTGCGACACCTCAAAATACCCATCATGATATAGCTGTAGAAGCAGCAAAAGCTGGTAAACATATTTTTTGTGAAAAACCCATTGCTATGAATGCCCAGCAGGCAAAAGAAATGTACGAGGTCGCTGAGGATAATAAGGTTGTTCATTATTTGAACCATAATTATCGTAGATGCCCTGCAGTGATGCTTGCAAAGCAGCTTATTGATGAGGGCAAGGTGGGAAGAATTTTTCACTGGCGTGGTGCATATCTCCAATCCTGGATAGTTGATCCAAACTTTCCACTCACCTGGCATCTGAGAAAAGAAACAGCGGGTATGGGCCCACATATAGACCTGAACTCCCATAGCATTGATCTTGCCAGATTCCTGGTTGGAGAAATAAAATCGGTTGCGGCAATGACTGCACAATTCATCTCTGAAAGACCTCTACCCGATGAGGTTGCAGCTGGAACCTTTAAGGCGGCGGTTAAGGGAACAGAGAAGGGTAAGGTTACAGTGGAGGATGCTGCCTTCATGATTGTTGAGTTTGAAAACGGAGCGCTTGGATCCTTTGAGGCTACGAGGTTTGCTCCTGGAAGAAAGAATTATAACTATTTCGAGATATATGGTGAGAAGGGGAGCATAATTTTTGATTTTGAGAGGATGAATGAGCTTCAATACTTCTCAAGTGTTGATCCAGACTATGCACAGGGCTTCAGAACCATCCTGGCCACAGAGCCGGTACATCCTTATATCTCGAGCTGGTGGCCACCGGGACATATTATTGGCTACGAGCATGAATTTGTGCATGCAGTTGCTGATTTTCTCAAAGCAATCGATAGTGGGGGAAAGATTGAACCAAACTTTTATGACGGCTACAAAGGAATGCTCGTAATTGATGCAGGTATGAAATCGGCTGAAACAGGACAAAAAGTGGTGGTTGGCTGATCAGAGATATTTTGAAAGTTAGTATTTAACAATAGATGAATCATTCAGACTTTTAAGTTTAGCTAATTGAGAACTGCTGGAGTGTATTTAATGTCACCTCAGGTTGAAACAGAAGGATTGGTTTATAGACTTACCTGTTACTTTAAAGATCCGATTAGAAGAAATACATTTTTAGAAAAATCATCAATATATCTGATTCTATTTTTTGTTTTTTTAGTAGCCACTATTGCCTCGCCAGTTTTTATAAAGGCAAGAAATATCCTCAATGTTATAAGACTTGCTTCCATTCTTGGAGTGGTAACGGTAGGCCAGACATTTGTAATACTGGGTGGTGGGATTGATCTTTCTGTAGCGTCTGTCATGGCTTTGATGTCAATTCTAAGTGCAAACATGATGGAAGGTAAAAACGAACTTGTTTTACCTGTTTCGTTATTCTGTCTTGGAGTTGCGCTCCTTATAGGATTGGCTAACGGGCTTCTCGTTGCTAAACTGAGGATACCACCTTTTATTACGACTCTCGGTATGCTCTTAATGGTTCAGGGGTTTAGGTTTATATATTCTGGAGGTATGCCCA
>Ga0180301_10002469_pt1 | contig 14531 bp, 15 predicted proteins | sample GuaBasSediGuay16_FD_121797 | JGI IMG/M metagenome (GOLD analysis project Ga0180301, IMG submission 121797) | Subseafloor sediment microbial communities from Guaymas Basin, Gulf of California, Mexico - Guay16, Core 4569-2, 12-15 cm | ecosystem: Environmental > Aquatic > Marine > Hydrothermal...
AAGTATGCCCTTAGTTCCGACGATCTCAAGATATGTTGAGAATGGATATCCTTGAGGATAAGACCAACTAGCCATTACATACGCTATACCGCCCTTCCTGAACTTAATTAGTACTATTCCATGATCTACAGCTGTGATCTCTTTTATTACTTTCTTCTCAGGAGGAGGAGCAAGAGCACATACTCTATCGACTTCATCTATAAAGACCCATCTTAGGAAATCATAATCGTGTATTGCCAAGTCTACAAGTACCCCACCACTTAGTCTGTGCTCACCATACCATCCCTTTACGCTCCATGCGGGGAAGGAGCTATACCGATAAGCTCTTGCAATTCGCGGTTCCCCGATTGCGCCAACTTCAACTAGGTATTTCGCCCTAGCATATTCTGGGAAGAATCTAAGTACATGGGCTACCATGAACTTTACACCATACTTCTTTGCAGTATCGATAATTTCTCTAGCATCCTTAAGCCTTAATGCTATTGGCTTTTCGAGAAGTACATGTTTCCCGGCTTCCATAGCTTTTATGGCGAATGTCTTATGTAGAGGCGTAGGAAGACATATATCAACTATATGAATCTTAGGATCTTCTAGCATTTTTTCGTATTCTGTATAAAGTTTCGCATTGAGCTTGAATGCTATCTCCTTTGCTTTTTCTAATCTCTGTGGAAGGGTCTCACATAATGCAAGGTAATCGACATATGGCACTCTTCGCCATGCATTAGCGTGCGTTGTGCCCATAAAGCCTGAGCCTACTCTCCTACACCAACTGCTTCACTCATACTTTCACCTGATTAGGATTGAAACACATTATATTATACTGTATGATGCTAAGTTAAGCGTTTATATGAAATGCTAAGTAGGTATGTTCTTCAAACAATGCTCTATGTTTCTTATAACAGTCTCACTTAATTCAATACCTCCTTCCTTAAGAGCTATTATTAATGCTCCTGCACAAGGCGGTAACCTTGGCGTAGTTATTTTAGCCCTAGGAGCTACTTTGTTTATCTCTTCACTGAGAGGCCTTATTATGACTTCACCCGCCTTAAAAACTCCTCCCACTAAGGCTATAGGGAATTCTAGATCTCGCATATTTAACTTATTTATCAAAGCTATGGCTAATCTGGCTAATTCTCTAGCCGCATTATTGACTATCCTCAATGCGACCTTATCGCCCGCTTGTGCACATTTAGTAACAACAGGCGCTAAGCCTGCAATATATTCAACACCTACCTTTTCAACATATACCTTATTTATTATATCCTCTACTTCGGTGATGTCCATAGCCTTTAAGAACTCAGAGGTCAACATAGTTTTCTCCTCTCTTCCATCATAGCTTCTTAGTACAGCTGCAAGACCTTCTCTAGCAATGTAATAGGCACTTCCTTCATCACCTAGTATAGGGCCCCAACCTCCTGCTCTAGCATATTCACCCCGCTCGTTCATTCCGGAAGCCACAGAGCCTGTGCCTGCAATAATTATTATGCCAGGTTTCCCGGCAGTTGCACCCATTAGGGCTATGACTGCATCATGAACGAGAATACTCTTCTCGGCAAGTCCTAAAGAACACAATCCTTCATGAAGTATTTCCTGGTCTTTTTTAGTATCAGCACCGGCTAGTCCACAGCATAATACATTAATATGCTCTACATTTGCCATAGACATAGCTTTTTTGACTGACTCCTTAATCGCATTCATGGCTCCTTCAAGGCCCACATGGTGGTAGTTAGAAGGACCAGCAAGACCCCAACCGAGTATCTTTCCGCTATCATCTGATAGAATTGCAAGAGTTTTAGTAGCACCTCCATCTACGCCTACAAAGTACATGAAGATCTCCTAAAAAGTATTAAGGGGATTCACTATATATCACTAACCTTAACCTTGATTACCACTATGTTCTTCTTGCATAGTTCATAAAGGGCTTCTAAGACCGTACCATATGACATATTTAATTTTTTAGAAAGGCGATCGACTACTATGTGAAGGGGCATGCTCTCGTCGTGTAAGGTCTTCCATTCGCTCAAACGTTTATATACTTTGAAGCTCTCCTCTCTTTCCAGTGAATTGAATAAATCCCTGTAGTACTGTATTATTCCATCAATCTGTTTTTCAAGATCAAGTATATTGACCTTAACTTGAGGTGCCTTTTGAAGCACTTCATTGAGTCTTGATTTTATGCTCTCTAAAATCATTCGCCTATCATTTACGTACTGTAACTCGTTAATACCTATGAGCCTCCTCACCTGTTTGTAAAGGCGTTCACCGAATTCGATCTTCTTATAAAGACGCCTCAGATCCCTCTCTAGAGCAATTCTACATGATCTCAGCAATTCTTGTATATCTACAATTATGTCGGAGAGCTGGGAAATGTATGATTCGATACTCGGTATCTCATCTGTATGCATAAGACGCAGGGCCTTAGTTCTCACTTTTTCAACGCGTATAAACATATGGGGGTAGTTCTCTCTAAGTAATGGCTTCCACTTCTCTAAAGACTCCACATTTTCATTAAGAATCTTAATGGAGAGCGAGAGTTTCTTTACCAGATCTAAATATTTTCTGGCCTTAAGGATATAGTTCTTCATGGCCTCTCTATACGATATCAACGATGTCTCTATTTCCTTCATTTTCGAGATATCTGGAGGAGGATTAGGAGGTCTTAATTCCTCGAATATGCGTTCTACTACCTTGTTTATTAGAGGATTGCTCTCTTGCTCAAGCATGTTTGTTAACATCGATAACATCTGCTCAGCTTCATGTTTTAAATTTGTAACATCGTCTATTAGACTCAATAATAAGTTCGCCTGCCTCTCGATATCTTCATGACCAAGATAGCGGTTATTGGCTAGCGATTGAACTTTCATCAAGTAGTTATTTAATATACCTCCCTATTGTAGGAATCGCTTAATTTTATTAGATCTACGGAGGTTTCTTTTAGCATCATAGCACTTGGTTTTGCGATAAATGCTTATTAACAAGGTAAAATAATATGAAATTACAGACTAGGAGTTAAAAACATGAGCGAAGAATCTGTTGATAAGACTCCTGCACTTCAAAGACTCATAACCAAACTAACGAAGGAGAATCTATGGCTCTACATAATAAGGGTTTTAAAGGAAGGACCTATGTACGCATATGAAGTTAAAGTCCATGTGACTAACAGAATAGGCGTTAAGGTATCAACCGTAGCAGTATATACAGTCCTCTATAGGATGGCTAGAGAAGGGTTAATTGAAAGGTTTACGGGAAGTAGTGGGAAGAGCTATTACAGAGTGACCAATAAGGGCATGAAAGCTTATGAACAAGCAATTAGAATACTCGAAAAGGTAATTGATGTCTTAAAGGGCAAAGAAAGTAATCTAGGATTCTAAAAAGTTATTGCTTATTTTCTATTTCCACGGAGCTTATAAGCATCTATAATCATATCAGCTATTTCCTTATAGCTCCATCTTGAACTATTAATTACTAGGTCATATAAGTCCGCATCAAGCCAATCCCTCTCATAGAGCCTTCTTACTAAATTCTTACGCTCTTCATCAGAGTAGCGTACCGCTTCTTTTGCTTCGTCTAAGGTTATTCCTCTCCTCTCGGCCACTATTTTAGCACGATATTCAAAGGGTGCCCATAGGAAGACCTTCAAATCTGCAGGTTTATCTAGTACTAGGAGCGCAGACCTCCCCTCAATTATTATATTTCTCTCGTTGACGTAGTCTAGGAGAATATTCCTCATTATCTTCTCTAGTTCTATTTCTCCAGAAGATGCCATCTTGCTTAGCTCAGCATAGGATATATGTCTATCGACTACGATCTCTCTTAAGATTCGTTCCGTATTAACATAATCTATTTTGAGTCTCTCAGATAGGATAGTAGCTACATGGGTACATCCAGCACCAAGCATACCGGCTATTACGATTAGTGGTCTCTCAGCCTTGTTCATGAAGATCACCGTTAGTATTTTACACTATTACCAAAATATAGTTTACCTTCATCTTCGCTTAAGGTCAGCTTTAGTACGAATATAGTCTCAAAGAGCAGACGTTTACATTTAACTATACTGCATTTATAACGTAGCGATCTAAGCATATACGAGAGTAGTTTTATAGAGGATATAGTTGAGTACGTCATCAGAATCCTGCCATTAGGCAATAAATGATCTCTTGCCTTCCTTAAAAAAGTGAAGATCACATAAGGGCTTCCAATTATCGCCTTCTCATATGTATTCTTTGGTGTGCCATATAGATATGGAGGATTAAAGATAATTAGTGAGAAGCGGAGGTTCTTTGTGGGTTCAAATAAAGAACCTTTTAGGAACGTGATTCTGTCTAGAACACTATTGATTTTCGCATTTAAGATAGCAACAGCTAAGGCTTCTAGACTTATATCCGTTGCATATACTCTTGCAGACCTCTTGGCAGCAACTATAGCGAGTATCCCGCTTCCAGTTCCGATATCTAGGACTACATCATCTTCTTTTAATTCGTGCTTTAATACATCAGCTAAGAGTCCACTAGTTATGGTAAACTTAGGCGAGAATATATTAGGGGGTATGAATAACACGATATCATTTATACGGACTACTCTCATCCTCCAAATAAATTCATGTATTAAGCGCAACATTACCTTCGATGTAGACTGTTTCAGCTTATCCATTAATGTTAAATATCCTGATAAGTCCATCCTTTATACCCTCATACTCTCTAGGAAGCATCGTCTCCATAGACATTATATGGCGTATGAGGAATTTAAGGGGTACTTTATCTTCTTTAAGAGATGTAATCCATGGGGGTTTCTTGACTAATTCCTCACTATTTAGTAACTCTTTCAACTCGCTTAACTTCACTTTATTATGAGTTAAGTGGACACCCTTAGCGATCATCATTAATATAGAATCTATATTCCTCACATGGACTCTATCACTTAAGGGATCTATACCTATAAATCCTCTTGCCTTGGGTTCTTGAATAATTCGCTTATCGCGAAGGTATTTTCCAAGGGGCCTTAGGGCTAGGATTGTACTTGAATAGTGTCTTATAATAGAGAATATGGGGTAGTAGGGATTGTGTACTACTTCATTTAAGAATTTAGCTATCGTCTCTGGATCATTATAGAGGACTTCATCAAAGAATACCATCTTATCGTGTAATTCACCCATTAATTCCGGTTCAGTGATGCATATGCAGACTATATCCATATCCCTTTCTTTCATCTTCTCAAATATACCATCTATTGTGATGGCTAATATGCTCGTACTTGAAAAGCCATAGATTATGGTAGGAGAGACGGTATCAACTACTTCCTCTGTAATCACTTTAACTACTACAAGGGGCCTCCTAGAAGAGGGAATAACTAAATCAAAGGGTATATCCTCATTAATACGATATAGTCTTGCATTTATTTCATATGGAACGCCTAATTTCTTAGCGATTTCATTCACGATATCCATTTAACCACCGAAGGGTTGTCATATTAATTCAGACGGTATATTATCTGGAGTATATGCAATTCTAGGCCATATCTTAGCTGCTCTCAACTTCTTAATCACGTGGGGATAGAGGAAGACATACTCTTCTTCTACTTCATTAACTAGAGATCTATCGATTTCCTCTAATTCTTTAAGTAGATTGTCATAGTCCTCCTTTTTGCTGAAACTCAACATTATAGCGGGATGTACTGAAACGCCTTCATCCAATAGGTGTTTAAGTGCTTTAAGCTGTAAATAAAATGCATCGGGATTTGCTCCTGTAAGCCTTGAAAATTCCTTAGGATTCGTGCCCTTTATCGAAACCCTTACATGTACATTCGTGAATTTAGCGAGATCTCGAGCATAGCTTTTGTCCCACCCTATGAGGAGCCCATTTGTTTCCAAAATAAAGAGCAAGTTAGTACTACTGAATAACTCTAAGAGCTTAAGTAGATGTTCCCTACCAATAGTAGGTTCGCCTCCACTAACTCTTACTTGTCTGTACCCTCTACGCTGTACGATCCTAATGAGCCTATTGAATACTTCTTCGGGACTATAGAATTTTCCTACAGATTCTGCCCTATCGCGCGTGTACCAACTCCAGCAGAAGACACATCTTAGATTACAACCTACACAATCAGCTGTTGCTATTCCACCATACCATCGTCCTCCACGGAATCGAAAGTACTTTCTCCAATCTCCACTTGTTACTACATACTCAGTTTTCTCCGTTAATTTTATGGGGTCATATGGCATTGCAATTATCACTACGTTTGGGTGAGTAAAAAGACTATTGCTTATAAAATTTGTAGCGATTTATTCGTAAAAAATAAATCGTATAAGTGAAAGTAGTTAGCGAAATAGGAATTCCAGTAACATTTATATAAAGGGAACTCAAAGATAAGGAGGAGGCCTAGAAATTGCAAAAAATAGCTGATTTAAAACCAGGAGACAGAAAGGTCAGCGTGAGGTTTAAAGTATTAAAAAAGGTAGCCGAAAGAGAGGTCTTCTTAAGGAGAGACTTCTCAAAACATAGAGTGGCCGAACTACTCGTTGGAGACGACAGTGGAACTATAGTGCTGACATTATGGGATGATAATATAGATAAAGTTGAAGTGAATGGGAACTACCGCGTAGAGAATGGGTATGTAACTACCTTTAGAGGATCTCCGCGTCTTAATGTTGGTCGTTACGGACGAATAATAAAGGAATAGCTTGCTGAATGATAATATTTTAAAGAGATGCGGACGTAACGAAAAATTTAAATCGAACTGTTTTCTTTTTAGAATGATCAAATATGGGACGCAGGAGCCTTAAAGCCATATATAGAGAAAGACTATTGAAAGAAGCGAAGAAGCGCACTCCTAGGCTACTTTATGTAATATCATACGATATACCAGGAAGTACGCCAACCATTAGGATGAGATTATCAAGGCATGTACAGGCATTAATGGAAGTAAGTAAGGAGCTAGGATTTTTATGTGAGAGAAGGACATGGAGTTGCTTCCTATGTGATGAGAAGACCATGCCAGTATTGAACAATATACTGCTCAACCTAGGCTGTAAACCCGACATATTTCCAGTAGCACTTAACCTAACAATAGTTGAGAGACATCTAATTGAGGCGTTAAGGAAGTTAGATAAGTACAATGTTAAGGAGGCTAGAAGGCATATAGAGGCAGCACTTAAGGAGCTAAGGGGAGAGCCGTATATTCCGGCAATACAAAGTGCGCATAAAAGAATATAATCTAAAACAAAAAAGTAAATATAATAAATTAATTTTCGGATGTTAAATATTCAGAAATTTTAATAGGTTCTATTACTAAGATCTAAGGGGAGTGAGTCTGGGTGGTAGTATGTCAGCATTTCGTACGCTATCTGTAATATACTTAAACGATGAGGCATATGAGGCAGTCGTGAACGCTATAGATGAAACGATAGATATGATAAGGAGATCCGGAATGGATGCGTTGATTAGAATGGAAATCGATCGATTTGAGATATCGATAAGAGGAGATAAGGGATTGGATAAGCTTATGGAAGAAATTAAGAGAAAATTGCAAGAGAGTTTAGGCAAGTTAATAGAAAGAGGAGATGTAGTTATAGAGGAGGATTAGCTCAGGATAAATGATCACCAACTCAGTTCATTTATTGACAAGAGTTCTGTATTCATCACTTAAGCGCTATATTTAAATTGTTTCATATCTCCACTTAAAGTTGGGTCTTTGAAATGGCTTTAAAGCTTAAAGTCTTCTCTATAATCCCAGTAAGTTTTGTTGATTGCAGAAATGATGTGTGTGCAGTATTCTTTCTCTCCGGTTGTAATATGCATTGTCCATATTGTCAAAACTACCCTCATTACTTAAGCGGTAAAGAGATTACACTTGAAGAAATAATGAACATGTTAAGCGATAATTGGGCTGTTGGAGCGGTAAAGTTTACTGGTGGAGAGCCTCTCCTTCAAGGAGATAGTGTGATAGAGGTAAGTAAGAGGCTTAAGAGGGAGGGATATGGAATAGCAATAGACACTAATGGTACTAAGCCGAAAGTAGTCGAGGAATTATGCAGGATAGGGCTTTTAGAGGCGGCTGTCGATCTGAAGGCCCCTAAAAAGAAGTATAAAGACATAACGGGATTAGATGCATACGATAAAGTCATAGAAACCATAAAGATATTTAAGGAGTATAATGTAGATTTTGAAGTTCGAACTACAATTGCGGAACCCTTATTGACAATAGATGACTTGAGGGAAATGGCATCAACTTTGAATAAGTTAGGAGTTAAACTGTGGTACTTCCAGGTATACAGGCCAGTTTCCCATGCAAAAGGTTTAGTAAGGCCTGATGTAGTCAAACTAAGAAAGCTAGTAGATGAGCTTAAAGAGGAATATGCTATTGATATAAAGTTGCGAGTATAGCTGAGGATCGAGTTACTTAACTATTGCTAGGAGATCTCCTTGCTTGACTACTTGTCCTTCTTTTACTAATATACGCCTTAAAGTGCCTGATATAGGGCTCCTTATTTCTACTCGAGTCTTCATAGACTCTAGGGTTAATATTACGTCGCCCTGTTTAATCTGATCACCGACTTTTCTGTCTATAGAGATCACTCTACCTGGCAACGGAGCGCGCACTTCATTCTTAGAAAGGCTTACCTTTAAAATAGGAGCGTTTATAGGTCCTGCTCTCTCCTCGGTGCGGTATAATATCCTCTTTATGCTATTGATGATAGATCTAGGTTCCTCTACTTCAACCTCTACTTCTAATATTTCATCGTCTATCGTAACCCTAAACTTCTTCTTCGCCAAACCCTACACCTCAAGAGATCGAGACGGGACGCTAGACGCCAATAGCTAATATTACTTATTGACGCAACGCTCATATAAGGTTGTAGGTGATTGCTCGTTCCTTCCTTTTTATGAATAAGGCCGAGAACTGCTAAGAGTGCGACTACTTCCTTGTCTATAGACATTGATCTCAAGCAGGCATCACCCCATGTTTCTTAGGTATCCTTGGCTTGAGAGCTCTCTTAGACAATAGTAATTTAAGAGATCTTATGAGGAGGGGACGTGTTTCATGGGGTTCTATTACCTTATCCACATATCCGCGGGATGCAGCTATGTAAGGATTTGCGAATTTCTCCCTATATTCTTCCGTAAATTTCTTTATTAACTCCTCGGGATTTTGAGCTTCAGCTATCTTACGCTTGTATATTATTTCGACTGCACCTTGAGGGCCCATTACAGCTATCTCAGCAGTAGGCCAAGCGAATACTACATCGGCACCAAGATGTCTGCTGGCCATTGCGATGTATCCTCCTCCATACGCTTTCCTAACTATTACTGTGAGCAATGGGACTGTGGCCTCAGAGTAAGCATAAATGATCTTTGCGCCGTGTCTTATAATACCAGCTTGCTCTTGTGCAGTACCGGGTAGGAAACCTGGTACATCAACGAAAGTTATTATAGGTATATTGAAAGCATCGCAGAACCTTATGAAACGAGCTATTTTATCGGAAGCATTTATGTCTAATGCTCCGGCGAAAACCTTAGGTTGATTAGCGACTATGCCTACGGGAATACCGTCTAATCTCCCAAAGCCGACTATTGCATTAGGAGCGAAGAACTTATGAACCTCTAAGAAGCTATCCTTATCTAAAATATGAACGAGAATATCGTACATATCATATGGAGATTCCGGGTCCTCCGGTACTAGATCATCTAACTCATAGTCCATTCTATTAGGATCATCATCACTCTTAGTTATCGGAGGGTCTTCCATATTGTTTGATGGAAGGTAGCTAAGAAGTCTTCGTATTAGATCTAATGCCTCTTCATCATCTTCAGTAACGAAATGGGCAACGCCGCTATGATAAGCGTGAACTTGAGGACCTCCTAGCTCTTCATAGGTTACCTCCTCACCAGTTGCCGCTTTTACGACTTTAGGACCTGTGATGAACATGAAACTCTTCTTAGTCATAATGATGAAGTCTGAGAGAGCAGGAGAGTAAACAGCGCCCCCCGCGCATGGCCCCATTATAGCTACTATCTGAGGTATAACACCTGATGCTAACACATTTCGATAGAAAATCTCACCATAGCCCTTAAGTGAATCTACACCTTCCTGAATCCTAGCACCACCTGAATCATTAAGGCCTACTACAGGAATCCCTAACTTTAAGGCTAGATCTAGTAATTTAGTGATTTTCATTGCATGCATTTCACCAACGCTACCACCCATTACTGTAAAGTCTTGTGCATATACTGCCACAGGTCTTCCCTCTATTAGGCCTATACCGGTAACTACGCCGTCGCCCAGGTACTTGCGTTCCTGCATACCGAACTCAGTAGCTCTATGAAGGACGAATTCATCATATTCTATAAAGGAGTCTGAGTCAAGGAGTATTTCAATTCTTTCTCTAGCGGTAAGCTTGCCTTGTTTATGTTGTCTCTCTACACGATCTAGACCACCGCCCTTTTTTAATTCTTCTCTAAACTTACGAAGCTGCTCTAGTTTCTTAGAATCCATTAATTCATCACCATTAATAGTTTATATTATGCCTCTTCTACCCAGACTTCAAATATTTTCTCCTTAATTTTTACTCTTACTAACTTAGCGCCGCGTTGAAGAGCATTGCGTGCATTCGTTATTATAGCTTTTATCCTATCTATGAGTTCTACTTCCCTCACTATCTCCTTGGATTTGATCTCAGAATCCCTTGAGTAGTTTACTTTAACAATAGCGTTATCAGGAGCTCTAGCTAAGGCGCCTAAGCTTAACGGGCCTATCTCAGCTATTATTGGTGAATTCGCCGAATTAGGATTCGCTATTACATGTACATCAGGGTTACTAACTACCATCGACCCTATTTTTGGATCTACATCAGGGATTCTTGATAGAGAAAGTGCAAGGTTACCTATGGGAGTCATGGAAATACCATGAGGATTCTTATCCCGGATCACAAATAATTTAGGAAGTTTTCCCTTTTCATCGAGCAGTAATTCTGCAGAAATCTCCACTTTTCGTAAAGAAGTAGGAATGCAGTGAGATGGTATTCTCCTAGCAGGTAGTTCATCGAGAAGTTCTAAAATGCGTTTCTCATGTACATCTATGGTAAAACCTGTTTTTATTTGCCTTCTCCCGCCTAGATGCGATATACCCTGTGGAAAGGAAATATAAGCGACGCTGGAACCTAAAGTCTCGATTCTTACCTTTGAGTTTGGTGCTATAGGTATGAGTTGCCACGGTTTCTCTTTTTTATTATTTACTATTATAGAAGCCAACCCTGTAACAGCCATCAGTGCTGGTTTTGAAGAACTGAACTCTATGTAACCGTTTAGTACTTCTATAGCAGGACTATCTTCCCTATTTCCGGCTAAGATATTTGCTGTTGCATACGATATGGAATCTACTACAACCCTATCGTAGTCAAAACTATCTTGAACAAGAAAGGCATTATGTGCATTAGTGACCTTGAGCATCCTCTGATCACCTTACGACAATTACTATAAGGTGCTTTTGCATCTGTCGTTTTTAAACCTTTAGAATATAGGGAAAATCTGTAAGTAGATTACGTAGGATTTCTAGTGATCAGCAAACTAAATGAAAATAAGAGGGGATGTATAGCGCTAAAAGGGACTCTAGTCAATATCGAGTCGGATAACGCGAACCCCCTTTAAGCATATTAATACGTTTTAATATTATGTTATTATTAGGTTGCGCTTAAAGAGATCAGATAAATTCCGAATGAAGAAGAACTCTCCATGACCTTTCTTAGCAATTGCTCTAGCAAAACCCGCCCACTTGCTTGGCACACATATCACGTGAAGTCTATCAAATAAAGGTGCGTATTTAAGGGGATTTTCCCCGGCAGTCCATTCGCCATCGGTTATTAAGATGCCTATATACTCGTTCAGACCAGATCTCGCTAACTCCTTATATGTAATGCGGAGAGCCAACGCTATGTCAGTATAACCGTTAGCTCGAAGATCAAGTATTCTGTCTATTACTATGTTAGGAGGCAGAATTTCATTAAAGCGTTTTATGAAATCAACCTTTGTATTAAATGCAGTTATGACCAGGGAGGGATTTACTGAAGAATACACGAGCATGGTTGATAGAAGGGCAGCTAGGGCTATCTTGAGGCCTCCCATAGATGCGCTTCTATCAATTATAAGAGCATATGCCTTCGTTGCGTACTCCCTTTCAAATACACGAATTATTTCTGAGCTTATTATGTATTGGTCTGTGAGGGCCTCTATAGTATTATCAATATCTATATCGTCAGAATTCCATGAATAAGGCTGATTGCCAATGATATTGCCTCTCCTTAAACCCCATCGAGATCTTGAAATCATTTTAAGTATTATGTTTGTAGCATATTTTCGAGCAAGGCGCTTGAAATCGTCTCTTAGATATGGAAGACATAGTGCCAGTAGCTCTAGAAGATCGAGATCGCGTACACGCCTTCTCTTATTTAAGGATCTGAATAAATCGGCCATTAAAGCGGTATTATTAGACATTTCCACTATGACTCTTTTTGGAGCTATTTTAGCTAGTCTAACTAGGTGCCTTAAGTGATCTTCTTTGCGGCTGGTATTGTCCTCAGCTTTAGAGGGGACATTCTCGTCTTTAGATCTATTCTCTCTCATTATGTTCTTTAAGTTATATTTATTCGAAGGACTAGAAAAACGGCTTGGTCGCTCACTATGTTGCGTATTATTTATGTTGTGTTTGAAGTCATTAGGACTTGATTTGAAATCGAAGAAGAGCTTCTCTAAGTCATATAGTTCATTGATATTAAAGTATCTCCTAAGTAGTCTGTCTAAAATCTCCTTTATGATCTGCTCAGGATCTATATCTGGATCGGATACCCATATCTTGCTCGACATGCCGAGTATAGCTGCATAGAGTAAATCAGAGTAGGATAACTGGGAATTATTAAATTGTGCCAACTTCATAGCAATTAAGACCATGTCTATAGCGCCTCTAATAGAAGATCCCATTTTTAGTACTGGATGGTGTCTCGTTTCTCTAGCTAAATCAACAGCTAGCTCTACAAGCCACTTGCAATTACATCCAGTCCTTAGCTTTACTATCTCTATCTCTTCATTTCTAGATTGATAGGTTAGCTTAAGCCTACAGAAACGATCGAGAAGGGCTCTGCTAAGCCTATTAGTACCTACATCATCATAAGGATTCATGGCACAAATTATCCTGAAGCTCGGTTTAGCCTTTATAATGCCGTATCTAGGTATAACTATTTCACGCTCCTCTGCAGCCCTAATCAAAACATTAGCAGCTTCCTCGGGCATACGGTTGAATTCCTCTATGTAAAGGAGGCCACCTTCACTCATAGCCTTAGTTAGGGGACCTGGTTCGAAATACTCGGGCTTAAATCCTTCAGAGATAACCTTAGCTGGATTGAATATACCTATTAGCTTCTGAGGTGTTAGATCAGCAGATCCTTCAATCATATAAAACGAGACGTTTGATTCTTCAGCGATTATTCTCAAAATCGTAGATTTCGTAGTTCCTGGAGGACCCTCTAGGAGAATATTCTTTCCAGCGGCCAATGCTGCAACGATGGCAGTGACTTCCCTCTCTCTTCCCACTATTCTTTTGAGGATCTTTTTAATAAGGTGAGGATCATCGTAGGGATTAGTGGAATTATTCATCAAAAGAAGAATTACTAAGAAATACTAAAAACTTAAGTTATTATACAAATGTAAATTTCCCCGCAAGATCTTTACACTTCTAATTACGACATTACCCACTCATCGCTAATTAATGATTTAATAAAAACAAGAATTATGAGTCATAAAAGAAACTATACGTTTAGGTAATGCCCATTAGTCTCCTCTCGCGCTCCCAGTCCTTGAGGACGTCACTTATATAGGTAGCCACTCTATCAAGGTACTTAACTGGAACTTTAAGACCAGGCGCTGGCTTCGATTTTAGCTCAACCATGTAATAATCGAAACCTGGCATCTTGATTATGGTGAGTATATTATTTATTACTATATCGCCTTCCTCCGTCTTTATGATATATCTGAAGTGGAACTCCTTTACTTTCTTCCCAGAGGGTGTTTCAACTTCTTTTAGCTCCCTTATGTCCTCTATTCTCTCTAAGTAACCACTCATTAGGTCTTGTAGCCTTGAGTACACATATGAGAAGAATATCGGCGCTTCTCTAAGCGATATGTGCAGATCATATCCATATGTCTTCTCGGTGGTTATCTTTGTTATCTCCTCTTTCCTTCTCTCTCTTACCTCCGGTGTTGCCTTTATCTTCTTTATCATGGATGGTACATACATGTAGGCAGCCTGCATTGCTGGTCTAAATGATGCTATCATTGACGCGATTATAGCTACTACTACCGAGATTACACTCCAGTACCACTCTAATTTCTCCTTTATTATTAAGTTTCTTGATGCAGCAACAGCAGATAGCACACGGAAAGTCGTTAGTCCAGAGATGTAGCCTATCCCTCCTCCCAATAGACCGTAAATCATTGACTCAGCTAAGAAGAGTAGAGCTATCTGGGCTGGGTTTAGGCCTAAGGCGAATA
>Ga0180301_10002470_pt1 | contig 14531 bp, 13 predicted proteins | sample GuaBasSediGuay16_FD_121797 | JGI IMG/M metagenome (GOLD analysis project Ga0180301, IMG submission 121797) | Subseafloor sediment microbial communities from Guaymas Basin, Gulf of California, Mexico - Guay16, Core 4569-2, 12-15 cm | ecosystem: Environmental > Aquatic > Marine > Hydrothermal...
ACCGCACACGGTGCGCAGCAGGCTACCGTTTTCGGTATCGCAGGATTGGGCGACCTCGTCCTGACATGCACCGGTAAGCAATCGCGGAACCACGAACTGGGTGTTATGATTGGCGAAGGTGGGAAAGCCGATGACATACTCGCGGCCGTTCCCTGGGTCGCAGAGGGCGCCTATACAGCTCCCGCTGCGCTGGCGATGGCGAATAATTCCGGGGTCGAACTGCCGATAACCTCGGTTGTCGTAGATGTTTTATCTGGAAAAATCCCGCCGGATGAAGGTGTCGAGAAATTGATGACCCGCCCGCTTAAAGCCGAATTCGAGTAAAAAAATAACGGCTTATGAAGTCCGTTATTAGTCGATAAATTGCCCGGCGGGAAATCTCTATTTTAGAAGAACGATTTTAATCGCCTCATCCGTGCCTGTAAGCCGCGCGAGATAAACCCCGGTATCGGTAGATTCGTCGGGTTGCCACCGGCACACGCCGGAGACGTTCGATTGGTTCGCTGTAAGCCGCGCCGTAACGGGCATTTTATGAACCATCCTCCCGTTTATATCGAAGATTTCGATATTTGTGGGTATGGACGATGTTCGCTTCGACACTACCGTGATACTTACGCTCGAATTAAACGGATTCGGATGTGCCGATAAAACAGGTTTGCTGGGAAGCTCCGGCGTTTCGTCACTAATACCCATATAAGCGATAACGAACATATCGGAGGTGTCGGCGGTATAATTGAAAATCGAATCATAGACGAAAAGTCGCAAATAGCATTCGCTTCCGGCTGTCGCCGGCACAGTAAAATCGTATATTAACAACGTATCGATAGGGGGCGTTAGGTGAGCCGTAAGATAATTCCACGTCGTCCCGCCGTCGGTCGTATAGTCGAACGCGACCTGCCCCACGCATACGTTGTCGTAGACCATAAACTCGATAGCGTAAGTCGAATCGATATAGAGCGTGTCGTTCTCCAGATTCGTGGTAATTGTGCCCAGCGGCATTACCGCGAAATCGAGCATATGTGCGAGTAGTTCTTCCTTTGTGTTCGCACCGCTTGACGGTATATTCCCAAACTGGAACGGCATCAGGAAAACTGCGCCGGGAGAGTAGCTCCTACGCTGAAGCCCGCGAGCGGGGCATCTACGCGACGCGTTGAAAACGTATTTCAGGTGATGGTCGTCCCAGAGCGTCGTATTGGCCTCGATATCGTCCATACTCGTGCACGGCCCGGGGCCGGGCACGTAATTATAGGCAAACGACATACCCTCCGCCAGCGAGTTGTCCTCGCCGATAAGGGTCGACGGTGCCCCGATATCGTCGGCGGCAAGAAGCGCGCCTGTGTAATCCGCGAAGGTTCCCGCGTAAGTATAGTGGCTACTCGATGTGTCGCAATACAAATAAGCGAAGTCGTTTCCCTCGATAAAAACCGCTGTTTGCGTTCCGGGTTCGCGGCCGGTGCTGTCGAGATGCTCGACCAGTTGCGCTTGAATCGCCGGTGTCAGTGATGCCGCTCCGCTGCCATCCCAACCCAGAGAGAGAATCACTATATGGCAGTTTGGCGACGAGGGAAAAACATCGCCCCATTCTACTATAAGCGTATCCTTCATCGAATACATCCCAGGGGCGCCGTTGATATTGCCGATTGCCTCCAACCAGGCGTCCAACGGTCGAATAGTATCTCCCGGCGAATCCGGGTGCTCGAATCGCGCGTCGGGTCCCGCACCGTCGAAGATGTAAATATACCTGTCGCGGGTAACCGCGCCTCCTATCAATATTCCTAGAAGAATGACTACGATTGCTATTTTTGTATATTTCTTTTTCATAATAAAACCTTTCTTTTTCTAAATTACAAATACATCGCGATAAGTCAAGTTATTATTTAATTTGGAGTTTCCGGAAAAATTATACGTTTGGAGATTTTGAATCTGTAATAATAATGACCCATAACGGCCAGACCGAGTTAGCCGAGATATTAAGTCGTGGGTTACGAGGTCGAAATCGAATCCAGGGCTGGCACGCTCCGTGCATTGTCCTCATAAGGATTACTGAACACATTGATATCGGACGCACTGACTCCCCACCAACACCTCGAAGACTACCCTCGCGCCAGCCCTTTACAAAATTTTTTACGAGTACTTCTTGAATGCTCATCTGCTGCCATCGGCAAATATTATTTGACATATCGGCTATAATTGTGTAATATCTGACGCTAAATTCGAACCCGGAGGAATATGCAACGAACGCACACATGCGGAGAACTTAACGCAGAAAAAGCGGGCGAACGGGTTGTGCTTGCCGGTTGGGTGCACCATTCGCGGCACCATGGCGGTGTGCTTTTCGTCGATTTGCGCGACCGCTACGGTAGGACACAGGTTACGTTCCGTCCCGAATCGAAGCAATTGTTCGACCGCGCCGAAAAACTCGCCCACGAAGACGTAATCAAGATAGAGGGCACCGTTACCGTTCGTCCGCCAGAAGCGCTTAACCCCGAGATGCCTACGGGCGATATCGAGGTAATCGCGGAAACGTTGGAGATATTATCGAAAGCGAAAACCCCACCTTTCGTTATCGAGGACGAGGTCAACGCAAGCGAGGAAACCCGACTTCGCTATCGCTACCTCGATTTGCGCAGACCTGAGATGCGTGACGCGCTGTTATTGCGTAGTCGTATAACACAAATCGCGCGCGAATACCTGACCGGGCTCGGTTTCGTCGATATCGAAACCGCCACGCTGGTTCGTTCTACTCCGGAGGGCGCGCGCGATTTTCTCGTCCCCAGCAGAAAACACAAAGGCAAATTCTATGCGTTGCCACAATCGCCGCAAATATACAAACAACTCTTGATGATAGCCGGTTTCGACCGTTATTTCCAGTTCGCGAGATGTTACCGCGACGAGGACCTACGCGCAGACCGCCAGCTCGAATTTACGCAAATCGACATAGAGATGAGCTTTGTCGATGAGGAGGACGTTCTGTCGATGTCCGAAGGCTTGATTGCTAGATTGATAGGCGAAATCGAGGGTGTAGTGCTTCCGCTTCCGTTGCCGCGCATCTCTTTCGACGACGCTATTCTTCGTTACGGCACCGACAAACCGGACCTTCGGTTCGGCCTGGAGATAGCCGATATCTCCGAGTCGGCCACGCAAAGCGGGTTTAATGTCTTTTCGAGCGCTGTCGAAAAAGGCGGCGCGGTCAGAGCTATTTGCGCCCCCGGCGGAGCGACCGTCTCCCGCAAGGAAATAGACGAACTCACCGCTAAAGCTCAAAAACTGGGAGCGAAAGGCCTCGCACACGCCAAATTCGAGAATGGCGAATTAACCGGCGGCGTATCCAAGTTTTTCAACGAAAACGAAAAGAACAGTTATCTCGAAATCCTGAAACCTGATAACGGCTCGCTTATATTATTCGTAGCCGATAGCGCGGATATCTGTGCGCGAGTGCTCGGGGCTTTGAGAATCGAACTCGCAAAACGCCTCGAACTAATCGACGAAACCAAATGGGAAGCACATTTTATTGTCGATTTTCCTATGTTCGAGCGGGACGAAGAAACCGGAAGGCTCGTCGCGCGACACCACCCTTTTACACAGCCAATAGCCGAAGATATACCGCTGTTAAAAACCGACCCTATGGCCGTCAGGGCGCGCGCTTACGACCTTGTTTTGAACGGTGAAGAAATCGCGGGAGGAAGCATCAGGACACACGACCCGGAAACTCTTCGGAAAGTTCTGGCCGCCGTCGACCTCTCCCAAAAATCGATTAACGAAAAATTCGGCTTTCTTATAGAAGCACTGCAGTTCGGCGCGCCCCCACACGGCGGTATCGCGTTCGGTTACGACCGTATGGTGATGCTCTTGGCAGGACGCAAATCTATCCGGGATGTTATCGCTTTCCCTAAAACAACTGCGGCTCAATCGCTGATGGACGGCACTCCAAACGAGGTCGCCGAAGAACAACTCGCCGAACTTGGAATTAAGATTATCGAAGATAAATAGAAGGCTACTTTCAACATCGTATCGACCGTAAAAAACCCGTCGAGAAACCAAAAAGAGGCTGATATTGGGAAAGAAGAACGTTACTAAGGTCTCCGCAACCGGCGACCCAATGGTCGTTTCACTCGCGTCGGTAGACCAGCGCAGGCTTTTCGGTCCCGGAAACATCTATGCAAAGGAAATCGAACTCGAATTTCCGGTGAAACTCGTCGCCCGCGGCGACGAATTGAGAATCTACGGCGATTCCGACTCGGCAAATAAGGTCAAGGATATAATCGAGCAGATGATAGACCATATCGACACGGGTGGGATACTCTCCGAACAGGCGCTCGAATACGCTATTCGAATGGTAAAACGCGACAAACCCGCGCCGTCCATCGACAGCGACGACCGAATACTGCTAACCAACCGCCACGAGGTTATCCGTCCCAGAAGCGACGGACAACGGGAATATGTCGATGCCATTAATGGGAACGACCTCGTATTTTCGATAGGTCCCGCAGGAACCGGCAAAACCTATCTCGCGGTAGCCTGCGCGGTGCGCTCGTTAAAGGAGCGCCATGTCGACAGAATAATCCTTGTCCGTCCCGCGGTGGAGGCCGACGAGGCGCTAGGCTTTTTGCCCGGCGACCTGAAAGAGAAAGTCGACCCGTATCTGCGCCCGCTTTACGACGCCCTTTACGAGATGCTGCCGATGGGGCGAATGGAAAAATTTATCGACGAGGGGACTATCGAGGTAGCACCGCTCGCCTATATGCGCGGCAGAACGCTAAACAACAGTTTCGTTATACTCGACGAAGCCCAGAACACGACGGTGCGCCAGATGAAGATGTTTCTCACACGCCTCGGCTTGAACAGTAAGGCGGTGGTTACCGGGGATATCACACAGATAGACCTCCCGACAGAACGCACCAGCGGGCTTATACACGTCCAGAATGTCCTCGAGGATATCGAGGGCATAAAATTCGTATATCTCGACGACAAAGACGTTGTCCGCCACAAACTTGTGCAAGATATAATACTGGCCTACGAACGTTTCGAGTCCCGAAACGGAACAGAGTAGGAACCTGCTTATTATTGCCCGGATGTATTTAAGTAAGTGTTTTCGGGAAATCCAATCGAAACGAAATATCTGCAACCGAAAGGATAGCTATGTCGGACATTAGACCGTTTAAAGGATTGAGACCGAAACCGGATTTCGCCGAAAAGGTCGCAAGCCCGCCCTACGATGTTCTCAGTTCCGAGGAAGCCCGCCGTATAGCCGCCGAGAACCCGATTAGTTTTCTCCACGTGGTCAAACCTGAGATAGATTTGCCGGTCGGGACCGACCTTTATTCGGACGAGGTCTATCGACAGGGCGCGGAGAACCTGCAACGACTGGTCAAGGCCGGTTATATGATTCGCGACCCGAAGCCGTATTACTATCTCTATCGCCAGATAATGGGTGAGCATAAGCAGGTCGGTCTGGTCGCCGCCGCGAGTGTCGACGAATACGACCGCGACCTTATCAAAAAACACGAACTTACCCGCAAAGCTAAAGAGGACGACCGCACACGGCATATCGACACGCAGAGCGCGAACTCCGGCCCGGTCTTTTTGACCTATAAGCATTCGGACGAAATCGACGGCATAGTCGCGAAAGCGATAAAGGAGAGGCCGGAGGTCGATTTCACCGCGGACGACGGCATCCGGCATACACTATGGGTCGTGAGCGACCCGGATAGGATTTCCGCAATCCGCGAGGCCTTTGCGAAAATCGATTTTCTCTACATCGCCGACGGGCACCATCGAAGCGCCAGCGCGAGCCGCGTCCAGAAAATCCGGAAGGAAAAGAACCCTAATCACAACGGCGAGGAAAGCTACAACTTCTTCCTGAGCGTCATTTTCCCCGATAACCAGATGATGATAATGGACTACAACCGAGTCGTGCGCGATTTGGCCGGCAAAACGCCGCGCGATTTTATCGGCAAGCTTATGCCGAAATTCACTATCGAGGAAAAGCAGGAACAATACAAACCGAAAGAGCTGCACGAGTTCGGGATGTTCATCGACCGTAGGTGGTATCGCCTTACCGCGCGCGCGGGAAGTTTCGACCCGGACGACCCTGTCGGCAGCCTCGATGTCGCGATATTGCAGGAAAACCTTCTCGCACCGATACTCGGCATCGGCGACCCGCGCACCGACGACAGAATAGACTTTGTCGGCGGGATACGCGGACTCGGCGAACTCGAAAAACGCGTGAACAGCGGCGAGTGGGCAGTAGCTTTCGCGATGCATCCGACAACGATAGACCAGCTTATGGCAATCGCCGACGCCGGCAAAACTATGCCGCCTAAATCGACCTGGTTCGAACCGAAACTGCGAAGCGGGATGGTGGTGCATTTGCTGGATTAGGGTTCAGGGAATCGAGTGAGAGATACTAAAAACAAAAATTAAAACGCAAAACGACAATGTAAAAATCGAAATGCCCCACAACTATTGCCCCGATTTGTTAGTCCGTATGGCGGGGGTTAAGTAATTTTGCATTTCGATACGTAATTTTGATTCTGAATTTTAATCTTTACATTTTAATTTGGGAGAAGGTTGCCAAGCGTAGCGAGCTGGGAATTTTATCTCCGGCAGCACGGTAAATTCCTGTGCAGAAAGGAACGACTATGGCATACCCAGAAAACGATAAACGTCGCAGGATGCCTCCACCGCCGGATGTGCCGTCCCCGCCGGTAGTCGAACCTCCGACGAAGGTGCCCGAAAAACCGGTCGTTCCGGAAAAACCTGATGTCCCGCCGCCACCCCAAATACCACCTCCACCTGAAGTGCCGGAGCCTATAGGCCGGTTGCCGATAGCCCACAACATTAGCTCACGACTTCAGTCGTGGGTTGGGTTTAACAACAATTTATGTATATGGAAGCGAATCGGCGAAGCCGTTGAGCACATTTGCCCGTCGCCGCGCGGCGACCGAATCGGCGAAGCCGTTGAGCAAGTTATCTCCGGCATTGCCGGCTGGCGCGATATTCGCATCCGGGAATGCAATATTCCATAACCTTACCGGATGTAGCGAATAGCGTGACAGCCCGATTTTGGCGGAAATCATCGAACCGATGAAGGTTAATATGGACGAAGAAAAGGTCATACTCGAAATCGACATTCGCCCGCTCGGCGAGATGATAGTCGAGATACTCCAGAACGAGGGTATCGAAGCGCGGCTTGTCGCACAAAATTTTTTAGGCTCGGCATATCTTACCGACGGCGGTTTAGCATATAAAAACGGCGCGTTCGGGATAGTAGTGCCTTCCGACGAGGAATCTCGTGCGCGCGAGATAATCGAACAATTAAAAGAAGCGGGTGAACTCGGAGAGGATAGTTAGTAATACGGATTAGTGGTGTAACAGGCAGGGGCGCACAGTTGTGTGCCCCTGCGGTTCACGGAATACGTAGGGGAGGCATATATGCCTCCCGTTTTCTATTAATCGAAATACTCGGCCAATACCGAGACTACCTCGGCACCGACACGTTTCTGAGCTTCCGCAGTGGACGCTCCGAGATGCGGCGTGCAGCACACGTTCTCGTGCGAGGCCAGTTCGGTGTTCTCGGTTGGTTCTTTCTCCCAGACATCGATTCCCGCGCCGGCGATTTTGCCGGAATCGAGCGCTTCGAGTAGAGCTTTCTCATCGACGACACCGCCACGGGCGGCATTGATAAGATACGCGCCGTTTTTCATTTTAGCCAGTTCCGCCGCGCCGATAACGTAGCCCTCCGGCGAGGACGGAATATGAAGACTCACATAGTCCGATTGCGCGAGAAGGTCGTCGAGCGAGACCATCTTGACGAAATCCAGCGGGGAGTCTTCTACGAATTTATCGAACGCGATTACATTCATCCCCAGCGCGTTCGCCTTCTTAGCCAAAGACTGACCGATTCTTCCGATGCCGACGATGCCGAGCGTTTTCCCGGCGAGTTCGGTGCCCTTGTATTGTTTCTTGAGCCACTCGCCTTTGCGCATCGTAACGTTGGATTTGTGCAGGTTGCGGGAAAGCGCGAACATATGCGCCAGGGCGATTTCGGCGACCGAGTCGCTCGAAGCCGACGGCGTATTGCGGACATCGATACCCTTGCCCCGCGCGTATTCATGGTCGATATTGTCGATACCGACGCCGCCGCGAATTATCACCCGTAGATTTTTGCCTGCGTCGATAGCGGGTTCGCGGACCTTGGTCGCGCTCCGGACGATAACCGCCTCATACGGCTCGATATTCTGCGCGAGTTCCTCCGGCGATTGCCCGATTTTAACATCCGCGCCCCAGCGTTCCTGAATTTTCTGGACCGTGCTTTCGTCCATCTTGTCACAGATGAGAATCTTCGCCATAGTGCCTCCTTGCGGTTATATTACTTATGAACCCTGCAAAATAGAGGATTTTGTCATTTCGACCCGTAGGGGAGAAATCTCAAATCATTGTTTTAAAAGATTTCTCGTCGCTACGCTCCTCGAAATGACAGGCTTTGCAGGACATCGGTCGTGCGAGGCAGGCCTCGCTCCTGCCCCTCGCAATAACTGTTAGATAGTTATCACGTGCCTATTATATCGTCGATGTCGGCGAGCAGTTCTTCTAGGTCCTTCTCGTATATGTCGCCCATATGCGCGATGCGGAATGTCTCTTCCTTCATCTTGCCGTAACCGTTAGAAATCATCTTACCGCGTTTGCCTAGTTCGGTGTTCAGGTCTGCCACTGAAATGCCGCGCGTATTTTTAATACAGGACAGCGAAACCGACCAGTAGCCTTCCTCGGGGAACATCTCGAAACCGCGCGACAGCGCCCAATCGCGGACCATTTTAGCCTGACGTTCATGACGCGCCCAGCGGTTATCCAGGCCTTCTTCGTTAAGGATACGGTCGCACACTACGTTGAGCGCACCGATAAGGCTGATGACGGGCGTGCATGGCGTCTGGTTTTTCTCGACACTGCGTTTTACGAATTCGAGGAAGTCGAAATAATACCCGCGATTCTCGACCGTCTTTGCGCGTTCTAATGCCTTTTCGCTAATGGTGCCGACAGCCAATCCCGGCGGAAGCGACCACGCTTTCTGCACTCCGGCGAGGACGAAATCCAATCCCCACTCGTCGGTATAAATCGGAACGGCCATCATCGCGCTAACGGCGTCGACCGCCATTATAACGTCCTCGTATTTATCGACGACCTGTTTGATTTCTTTGACCGGGTTCATCAGTCCTGTCGATGTCTCGTTCATCACGAGGAGAACGAGGTCGATTTCGCCTTTGTTTTCGGAGAGAGCCTTATCGACCATCTCCGGTTTAATTGCTTTACCCCAATCGACCTTCAGTTCGATAACCTCTTTGCCGTTGGCTTTGGCGATTTTCGCCCAGCGGTCCGAGAACGCCCCGCACATACAGGCAAGGACTTTCTTGTTCGCGAAATTCCGGACAGCGCCTTCCATCAGACCGGTAGAACTGCTTGTCGAGAGAATTATCTGGTTCTTAGTATAAAGGCACTTCTGAACCTTCGGAATAAGCTCGGCCTGGAGAGCCGCGTAATCTTTGCTTCTGTGGCCTATCATCGGCATAGACATAGCCTCGAGTATGTCCGGCAGAACCTCGGTAGGCCCCGGGATGAATAGTTTTTTGTGAGCCATTTTACCTCCGGTGTTTGTGAATTAAATAACATTCGGGGAACAATGTAAATCTATTGATACGGGGCCGGTTTGTCAAGAAATATCGACATTAGAATTGCCAAACACTAGATACTATACTTGAAATAAAACAATCTCTTATAAAAAATTGTTGCTTATTCTCCAGAATTTGTTTAACTTGAAATGTCAATTTAAAAACCAATTCAAGAATGGCGATTCTCGTAACTAACGACGACGGAATATACGCGCCCGGTTTAGCCGCTCTGGCTAACGGTCTGCGCGACATCGGCGATGTGGTTGTAGTCGCGCCAGACCGCGAACAATCGGCTGTAGGGCATTCTATTACCCTCTCCGGCCCGTTACGAATTACCGAAATCGAGCGCGGAAATAAGAACATCGGCTATTCCTGTAACGGAACGCCGGCAGATGCTGTAAAACTCGCGATTAAAGTTATTATGCCCGAGCCGCCGGAACTCGTCGTCTCCGGTATAAATATGGGTGCGAATGTGGGCGCCAGCCTGATATACTCGGGAACCGTATCCGCCGCAACCGAGGGAACATTGTTGGGAATTCCCTCGATAGCCGTTTCACTCGATAACCGTATGGGCGGCGATTGGGACCTCGCCGTGAGATTCACGAAAAAAGTCGCCCGTATGGTTCTCGAAAAAGGGCTTCCGACAGGTGTTCTGCTTAATATCAATATCCCCGACCTACCCGAAAAAAAAATCGCCGGTATTAAAATTACACAGCAGGGAAAAACTAATTTCAACGATTTTTTCGAAAAGCGCGAGGACCCGCGAGGTCAACCATACTACTGGATGTGCGGGACTATGGAATCCGATGCTAACAAACCTGAACACGATATTACAGCACTTAAAAGCGGCTTTATTACGGTTACGCCTGTTCATTACGACCTTACGGCCTACGAGTTTCTCGAGGAACTCGCTAATTGGGCTCTTTCCGATTTGCGGGGGGAATAATGCTCATTAATTTCCTTAAATTGATAGCCGGCATTATTATCCTCTATATCGGTGCCGAAGGTATGGTTAGAGGTTCGAAACGTTTTGCTGCCAGTCTCGGTATTCATCCGCTCGTTGTCGGTTTGACTATCGTGGCATTTGGGACTTCTATGCCCGAATTGGTGGTATCGCTTACAGCGGCGTTTCGGGGAGCACCGGCTATCGCGCTCGGTAATGCGGTCGGTTCTAATATTGCGAATCTGGGACTTATACTCGGTGTAGCAGCGTTAATTTCGCCGATGAAGGTCGAGGACCGAACGGTGCGTCTCGAGGTTCCGATTACCATTTTTGCTGGAATATTGCTCTTTCTTTTCGCAGGGAATTTGGAAATCAGCGCTTTCGAGGGTGTCCTGTTGCTTCTGGGATTTGTAACCTTTTTCTTTGTCGCTGTATTCCCACAGATATCCAAGAACTGGCGCGTGCTTCCCGAGGAACTCGACCTCGACCTGGAAAACCCTCTCACACAGGAGGAAATAAACGAACTCAAGGCCAGTCGGACCTGGGGAACGAACCTTTTGCTCGTCGTTCTCGGAATAGCCGGATTAGTTCTCGGCGCAGACTTTACTGTAAACTCCGCTACTCAAATAGCCCTCGATTTCGGTATTAGCGAGATGGTTATCGGAGCGAGCGTAGTCGCTCTCGGGACGAGTCTTCCGGAACTGGCGACATCTATTGTTGCCGCGTTAAACGATGAACCCGATATCTCTGTCGGGAACGTTATCGGCTCCAACCTGTTTAACACGCTTATAGTTATCGGCACATCGGCCGTAGCGACAGGTTATCTGCCTTTGGAAAAAGATGTTCTCGTCTATGATTTCCCGGTTATGATAGGTTTGTCTATACTCGTCCTTCCGCTTCTGAGGTCTCATGGCAAACTCGACCGGTCCGAGGGCCTTGGGTTAGTCGCGGTATATATAGGTTATATACTATTAATTCTGATTCGCCCACAGTTTCTCGTTCTGCCTAATCTGTTTTAGCATTAAATGCTTATCTTTTCTATTTTCCGAAACGTCTGAAAATCCAATCTAATATTAAAAAACCCGCAGTAATAACACTGCGGGCAAATTTTTGGAGGCGCCGGGAATCGAACCCGGGTCCGATAACCGCTCCCCGCATCCGTCTACGCGCGTAGTATAGCCTTTATTTTCGCCCGGTTAACGCCGCCATACATAGCTTTCCCCGGACTATCTCAGATAATTAGCGCAACGGGTCGGCCTGAGAACCCTCACCATTGCCGCCTCGAGTTGCGGCGCCCATTCGGACGGCTCGAAGCTACACCATCCGGTGGACGTGACCACCTTATTTAGGCAGCCAGTGCATAATCATAGTCCGCACTTATTGCGGTTCCGGGTTATTTACGAGTTCCCGGAACTCGGCGCGCAGAACACGGTCCGCTGACTACCGTCGAATCCTGTTCGCCCCCCGATTTCAAATAACGAGTTTATTGGGGGAATTACTTAAGGTTTTTTATAAAACCTTCGTATATATCTGTTCACCCCAAATGTCAAAACCGTTTTATTGGTAGCTCCACAAGTAATATATACAATAAAACGAAAATGTCAATATAATAAAAATTATTTTTAATCCCCAAAAATTGATAGGGTCCCCTAATCCACAATTAATAATGCCCCTTGGAGGGCTCGAACCTCCGGCCCACTGATTAAGAGTCAGTTGCTCTGCCAGCTGAGCTAAAGGGGCATTACTTTATGTAACAAGTAATTACCAGTATTACAAAAAACAGACGATTGTCTATTGTTACAGGTTTGTGCCATATTCATTATTTAATGTCTCAACGGCTTCCCGAACATGTTCTTTAGAGAGATGTGGATACCGCATCGTCATTCTAATATCTTTATGACCGAGTAATCGTCGAACGGTTTTTGAATTTATACCTTTAATAAAAAGATGCAACACAAATTTATGTATTAGGTCGTGAAAAAGCAAGTCCTTGATTCCCGTTCCCCGCCTGTGTTTTCTTTGCCCCATAGAACACCTCCTTGCGAAAGGCAATATAATACCTTTCTCCGTATCCGTCAAATCGGGGGAAGGTCAAGATAAAACAGATTAGAAAAAGATACATACGCTACGCCACCGCGTTACATACGATATAACGATTTCTATAATTAATTCAAGCCTAATTAGTTATATTGGGCTTGAAATTTATAACGGCCCCGGCTGGACGCTCTTTGAACAGACCTTTAGCCGTTTTATCCAGCAAGTAACCGAAAGGCGGGTTGAACTCGACACCGACTATTTGCCTGCGCTGGCAGAATATACCCTTGAACACAGCCCTCGCGAGCGTGCGTTTCTGGTCGAGATTGAATACTGAGTGCAGCTTGAAAAGACAGGACGAAATAGCGATGCACTTATCGATGAAATCCAATCCCTTCTTTATAGACCTATCGAGCGTCGAAAGCTCTTCCTGCGTGATGCGGATAGTCTTCGCGTAGCGCTCCGACATCTTCTTATAGGTCTCTGGGGTTATGTTTCCTGCTACAAGTTGGTCGGCCAAATTTATAGCTTTCGCTTCTGTTTGAGAGATTAGCTTCTTCAGACGGCCAACTTTCTTCTTCGCCTTATTGAGGCGTTCTTCGTTTTTTGTTTCTAATAGCATCTTGACGGCTTTGAGAGCCTTAATTGGCGGTTGAAGCCTTTCGTATAACGCTTCGAGCTGTCCTTCGAGAAGTTTCACCGGGATGTAGCGTTCAGAGCACTTTTCCGCATCGTGCGGCCTTATACAACGATAATAATCCCCTCTCGGATGGCGCTCGGCAGTGAGTTTGCGTCCGCAGGTCTTGCAGTAAGCTAATTCCCGGAGCAGGAACTTGTGCTTCGACGATTTTTCTTTGAGCCTGCCGCGTTCCCGGAGAATCCCCTGGACTCGATAAAATAGCTTTTTAGAGACAATCGGCTTATGTTTCCCGGGATATTCCTTTCCCGCCCAGACCATCTTGCCTATGTAGAAGCGTCCGGTCAGTATATTTAGAATCCTCTGTGCCGATAGCCGTCTGCCGCTCTTTGTTTGGACGCCCGTCGAAAATAGCCTCTTGGAGATGCTTATTAGAGAGTGGTCTCCAGTCGCATACATATCGAATATCATCTTCACCAAGTCCGCTTTTTCTGGAACCCGAATAATATCGGGACGGTTGTTTTTATCTCTGACGATTTTGTATCCGAACGGAGGTCGTCCGGGGAATTCTCCCCTGCGGAGCTTCTCGCGAAGCCCTTTCTTAACCTCTTCTCCTAAATTAGCTGAGTAGAATTCGGCGATAGAGGCCATTATGTTCTCGACGAGCTGGCCCGCGACCGAGTCCTCGAACTTCTCGACGACGGAGACGAGCTTTATCCCGCGCTGCTTTAATAAGGCTTTTATCGTGGCGTGGTCGACGAGGTTCCGCGCGAGCCGGTCTATCTTGTGGACGAGAACGACGTCGATTTTGTCCTTCTTGCAACGCTCTAATAATCTCTTGAGTTGCGGTCTGTTTATAGTCTTCGCGGACTTCCCTTCGTCAATATACTCTCCGACGACTTTGAAATTCTGCTTTTCGGCGAAATCTCTCATCGCCTTTATCTGCGCGGGGATGGATAAATCTTTTTGCGCCTGCTTCTCCGTCGAGACGCGGGCGTAGAGTAGGCATTTGGGCATAGGTATGAATTAATAATAGCTGATAAGATTATACCAGATATGGGATTAGAGAGCAAGCGGGAAAAGGAGGATAGGATAGAAAATTAAAATCAAAAAGAATTCCACACTTGATTTATGCGAATTTATCATTATTATAATAAAAGTAGATTCGATTCTATCCACGTCAATCTTTGTTCGATCTAGGGGTCTTGTTAAAGCGTGCGGTTCCGCAATATCTGTTCCTTAATATAGAGGT
>Ga0180301_10002471_pt1 | contig 14530 bp, 12 predicted proteins | sample GuaBasSediGuay16_FD_121797 | JGI IMG/M metagenome (GOLD analysis project Ga0180301, IMG submission 121797) | Subseafloor sediment microbial communities from Guaymas Basin, Gulf of California, Mexico - Guay16, Core 4569-2, 12-15 cm | ecosystem: Environmental > Aquatic > Marine > Hydrothermal...
CCATAAAATGCTTTTTCATCATCAACTAAGAGTATTGATAATCCGCGACTTATCCCCATAGCATAGAATCTTGATGATCTCCCAGAAGCCTGTATATATCCGTCAACATCAGGTATGATAAGCACGTATTCTTTTCCTTCAATCTTTACATCAACATCTAATCTTTCAGTTATCCTTTTGAGGTCCATATCTTCCATTATTCTAACCAAGAGCTTCCTAGATTCTCTAACGACACGCAAAACATAGCCTGCGAAACCTTCGAGCTCAATGTTCTTTTCGTCGGCTTCTCTGATTCTGTCAATTAACTCTTTGTTGACTGGTACGATTTTGGATAAAGCTGACATTACTGGAGCGGCTTCTTTAAGGAGTTTATCCTCAAAGAAGTGTGATAGGGCTTTAAGAAGCGTAAGTATTTTTTGCGGGTTACATTCATCTATTCCAACCCTTATTTCTCTTCGGGGTACACCAGCGAAAACAACGTATCTGATTCTTTCAGGCAGATCTAAACCCCTAGCTAGTGGACTTCGGTTACTGGCAACGCCAGCTAATACAGCATACTCACCATTAACAAACTTCTCCAGCATCTTTGGATTCATTCTTTCGTAAACAAAGGTTTCTATTCCAGCCTTTTTCAGCGACTCTGCAACTTCTTTAGCGTATTCTATACCCTTAACCTGCGGAACAAAAACCAAGCATCCTGAACCATGCCTTTTTATTATCTCCACAGTTTCCTTCTTAAGGTCACCCTTAGATTTAACGAAGAGATTTGCAACGTTCCTCACGAATTCCGGACTGAAGCCCGGTTCAAAGCCAAATAGCTGTCTGAATATTCTTATACGCTTTGTTCTCTTTCCTCTTAGAGTTGCACCTGAAACAACTAAAACTCTATCAATCTTAGGTTGCGTTAATTCCGTAGATTTACTTGTGTTTGTGTCAGCAACGTTAGATTTCCCGCTACTTAATGCTTTTTCAATATCTTCTGGATTGAAGCCCATTAAAAGGACAACTTTATCTATATTTTTAGGCGATTTCAGGAAGGAGTCAACATCGTCGACAAATATGAAATCAAACTTAATATTCTTGATTAGGTCAAATTTATTATAGAGAAATCTGTCGGTTGTTATTAATATAGAAAAATTTTGATTCGTAATGCGCTCTAATGTTTCTTTAATCTGTTTCCTTTTCATCGCAGAGTAGTATCCAACAACTATTGGATTCGGCATGCCTCTTTCGGCCATTGCTTCTGTGAGAACAGAAACCTTTTCCAGTAAATGTTCAACTAGGAGGCTTGTCGGCACAATAATATAACTTCTTTTACCTTTTATGGCCAAATATAGTGCCATCATAAGTCCGAAAAGAGTTTTACCGATACCTGTTGGAGCGATTATCGAGAAACTCCGCCCCATTAAAACACGTTTAGCCCAAACCTCTTGAAGAGCCCAGGGTTTAGAGCCGATTAGAGAACTAAAAAAATTGGAGAAATTCTTTAGTTCGAACTCGATCTCTAAGAATCTTGCGTATTCGCCGATTCTGCCTTTTTTAACTAACTCTTGATAAACCTTCTCTTTATTCATTATGGGTGTTGAGAGACATTTACTACAAACTCCGGAGCTAAGTAGCTCCCAATCGCTGATATCCCCTCCGCAATTTGGGCACATTTCGCGATATATTGCCTTTAAACCTTCAAGCGTGGCTTTCACCATCTAAACGCACAACTCTTCTTCATTTTAGTTTTAGCTCGCAACTTTAAGCGCGGATTCTTTTATCGGGTATTTAAAGAAAGGCTAAATAAAAAGTTTTTAGAGAAAATTAAATGCTGAATGGAGTATTGAGAAATTATGGTTGGATTTGAAAGTCTTTTACCTTACATTAAGAGGGAGCGCGATTCTAAACAGCCTGTGATCATAGTTGATAGTAGAGAAGCCAGTGCGACGCCTAAAATAGTTAAAGGTTTAAGGGAGCTTGGCGCAGTAATAAAAATCAAGGCTCTTGATAAGGGCGATTACGTAATTTCTGATGAGTGCGCCTTCGAGAGAAAAACAGTGCAGGATTTCGTTTATACGTTAACTCACCGACATTTATTTGAGCAGCTCTTCTTACTGAAGGAGGCTTATCCGAAACCCTTCATTCTTATTGAGGGTTACTTCCCAATAATCTATAAGTTCAGCAGGATAAAGCCCTCTTCTGTTTGGGGGGCAATATTCGCCTTGGCAAAAAACGGCATAAACATGATTCATACAACAAATTATAGAGAGACCATCGACTTTCTATATACATCCGCTAAACAGGAACAGTTTGTTGAAAAGAGAATACCCGTTATTCACCCAGCTAAGAAAATCGAAACCTTATTTGATGCACAGATCTACTTTCTATCCAGCTTACCAAACATAGGGAGAGAGAAAGCCGTAAGTCTACTGAAAACTTATAAAACGCCATTTAATGCGCTAGTTCACGTAAATCGCTGGCCAATAGACGTTTATGGTTTGGGACCAAAAATAACCGAAAAAGTGAAAGAAGTATTACACTCAACCTATCAGAAAGAGATGAAATAATCTATGAAAGATCTTTCCTCAAGTATTCTTGAGGTGAATTTATGAATTCTAGGGATAGAGTTTTAGCGGCCATAAACCATGAGTGCTTAGATAGAGTGCCAATGGATATATGGGCTACTCCAGAAGTTTGGGAGGAAGTTAGACGTTGCATCGACATGCTTGCCAGTAACCAACAGACTATAAGACTATATATTCTAGCACCATGCCATAATATTCAACCAATCACACCGATAGAAAACATTATTGCGATGTATGATGAAGCCTAGAAATATAGAAGATTCTAAAGACGTTTCCCTTTTTGGCATACTAGTGAGATTTGTAAGATACCGCAGAGAAAAAAGAGAAATATGATTTTACTGGCTAATTGTCAATTCTTAACCCTTCACAACGGCTATTGGGAGAAGTCTAGCCACGTAAGTTGCTATACCAACAGCGTTGCTAACCTTAGCAACCTTATCAACATTCTTGTATGCTGGATCAGCTTCTTCAGCTAAAACGGTCATGCTTGCGGCTCTAACGACTATGCCTCTGCTTTCTAGATCTCTCCTTATTTGGCCTCCAGCGAAGCGTCTAGTTGCAGCTCTACGGCTTAGCATCCTGCCAGCCCCATGGGCTGTTGAGCCAAATGTTATTTCCATAGCTTTTGGTGTGCCTACGAGAACCCATGAGCTGGTGCCCATTGAGCCAGGTATGATGACTGGCTGACCTAGACTTCGGTAGTCTGCGGGAATATCTTTGTGTCCAGGTGGGAACGCTCTTGTCGCGCCTTTTCTGTGAACCCAAACTTTTACTGTTTTGCCGTTAATCGAATGCTCCTCGATCTTTGCGATGTTGTGAGCTACATCGTAAACTAAGTCTAAACCAAGCTTGTCCGCTGACGTCTTGAACACTTGTTCGAAGCTTTGTCTAACCCAATGTGTAATCATCTGTCTATTAGAGAATGCGTAGTTCACTGCGCATGCTAAGGCCTGATAATAATCTTGGGCTTCATTACTTGTTCCTGGAGCGCACGCAAGCTCTCTATCAGGTATCCTAATTTTATATTTGTGGACGGCTCGCTCCATTATGCGCAAGTAATCTGAGCATATTTGGTGGCCGTATCCGCGTGATCCGCAGTGAATCATAACCGTGACTTGTCCTTCATGAGTTATGCCAAAAGCCTTAGCAACCTTTTCATTGAAGATTTTATCAACTTTCTGGATTTCCAAGAAGTGGTTTCCGGATCCCAATGTTCCAAGCTGCGATAAGCCTCTTCTCTTAGCCGTATTTGAGACTTTGTTTGGGTTAGCTCCGGGCATTCTCCCGCCCTCTTCGCAATGCTCGGCGTCTTCGGGTCTACCATAACCCTTATTGATTAGGTATGGAACACCCTCCCTAACTATTCGATCAAGTTCATTATAGGATACGCTGAAGTCTCTTCTGCGGCTTCCAAGCCCGCTTGGAACATTATGGAATATTGTTGTTGCCAGCTCATTTAGCTTTGGACGAACATCTTTCTCTGAGAGATTTGTTGTTAGGAGCCTAACGCCACAGTTAATATCATAACCGACTCCACCTGGGCTAACGACGCCCTCCTCATAATCTGTTGCTGCAACACCACCTATTGGAAAACCGTAACCCTCATGTCCATCCGGTAAGGTTATAGCATATTTATATATGCCTGGTAAATGGGCTACATTTGCACACTGCTCTAAAGTTCTATCTGTTTTCATTTTTTCAATTAGGTCATCATCTGCAAAGACTATGCCTGGAACGCGCATACCAGCCCTATATTTAGGTATTCGCCAAGTATACCTGTCAATTCTCTCTAATGGAACATTCATCGCAAACACACCACTAAAGTTTCTTATTAATCGCTATAAACTATAATGATTAGAGTGAACTCACCAATATAAACATATATAAATTAAAATTCAATGAGGAAAATAAATGTTAGTGGGTTAGCAAGCATAATTATTAAAAAAATAAATATAGTTATCTTTTTAGGCGTAAATCCAAGCCAATTTTTATTATTGATTTTCAGGCCATTATTTTAGGCGTATTTTCTTTAAAATTTTATTATTTTCCAGAGTATTTTTTCACCTACCCCCTCTCCTCTCCTCGCAGAGACAATAATAAATGAGTGGAATGAGAGGTTAACCCTTTAACAATTAGCAGTCAGTATTCAAATAGGAAACTTATTTTTGCATGCCGTATTTTTCCCAGTGAACTTTGCGGTTTAGTGGCTCTCTACCTCTGGAAGGTTTTTCGGCTGGATAGCCTAAGGCAACAGTGCATAAAACTCTTAGATTTTCCGGTATGCCTAAAAGCTCCTTTATTGGCTCCTCATAGGGCGTATCGGCAACGCCCATCCAGCATGTTCCTAAGCCTTGGGCATACGCAGCTAAGAGCATGTTCTGTACCGCCGCGCCTAGGTCCTCACGCCAGAAGCTCGATTTAGATGGGTCTCCTACAACAGCTATTACGACTGGGGCTTCAGCCATAAACCTTCCCCATCTGTGGATTTCAGCTAGCTTCTTTCTAGTCTCAACATTTTTTACTATAACGAAGTTCCAGGGTTGTGAATTGTGGGCTGAGGGAGCCCATATGGCTGCATGGAGGCATTTAATGATTTTATTTTCCTCGACGGGTTTATCTAGATATTTTCTTATGCTACGTCTGCCGGTGATTGCTTCAAATACGTCCATACTTTATTCACTCCCCTCTCGAATAAGAGAAGCTGATCTGGAAGTTTAATTTTTTGGAAAGTTTCAAAAGAGAGGTTAGATATAAAATTAAATAAACTATTTTCGTTGGGGGTCACGATGGCTCTATCATTGGTTGAGGCGATTGCGCCAGCCACCTCAGCTAATCTAGGAGCAGGATTTGATGTTTTCGGAGTTGCCTTAGACGCATTATTCGATAGAGTTCTAATTGAGAAGATCACGGATGAGGGGGTTATTGAAATAACTGTGGAAGGCGAGGGAGCTGAAGAGATTCCAAGAGAACCCGAGAAAAATACGGCTGGTATAGTTGCAAAAAAACTTTTGAAACTTTCGAGAGAAGAGTGTGGTTTGAGAATAAAAATCCGTAAGGGTGTAAAACCCGGAAGTGGATTAGGGAGTAGCGCGGCAAGCGCCGCGGCAACAGCGGTAGCCGTAAATGAATTATTAGGCTTAGGGTTAAATCAAATTCAATTAATAGAATTTGCGGCTTTAGGAGAAATAGCCTCAGCTGGAGCCCCACACGCTGATAATGTTTCAGCATCTATACTAGGGGACTTTATTGTGATAACTTCAAGAGAGCCGTTGGAAGTTTTAAAGTTGAAGCTGCCATCTAACGTTGAATTCGCCATAGTTCTTCCAGAAGTGAAGTTTAATACAAACCTAGCGAGATCGGTTCTCCCGGAAAAAGTTGATCTTACAAGTATGGTTTATAATGTAAGCAGGGCAGCAACATTCATCGTTGGCATTGCCTTAAATAATGTTGAGATTATGGGGAAGGGTATGATGGACGCAGTTATTGAACCTGCTAGAGCGCATCTGATTCCCGGATTAAATCACGTTAAGAAGAAAGCTTTGGAAGCAGGAGCTGCCGGAGTAGCCATAAGCGGCGCAGGCCCCTCAATAATTGCTCTCGTGGATTCCAAGAAAAATGATGCTAAGAAAATCGCATTAATCATGGAAGAAGCATTTAAAGAATTAGGTGTAAAAAGCTATTCCATATGTGCTAAGCCCGGATTAGGGGCAAAAATAGTTAGAAGAGAATAAAACCGGCATGCATCACATTCTTTATCTTCTTTTAAGTGCATAAACTATAATTGCAACTACTATTATTCCAACAATCACGCCAATTAATGGTCCATACAGTCTTATCCAATAGAGAGCTTCATGGTAAACAAATGTTTTGCCAAGTAGATTTTTATCCATGAAATCGAATATACGAGCTAAAACAAGATCTAATGGAACATTATGTCCAGTATCATACCAGTATACTTGTTTAGGCTCACCGGCTTTCTCATAAAGTTGCCTTCCAGCCTCAGCCGGAACTATCTTATCAAACTTTCCTAAATGGAAGACAACTGGTCTAGGCGCGAAATACTCTATAAAGTTTATTGGATCTATGGGATCAAGCATTTTCTGTAAATCTTCATAGGATATGCCTTCCTTTTGCAAATATTCTCTTATTGCCGGCATCGTATAATGTTGACTTTCTCTTATCATTAGGCTCATGTTTCCGCCAGCAACTATGAGCGCAGCAGCCTTTATTCTTGGCTCAACGCCAATAAATATGGCGCCTAAGATTCCGCCCATGCTTCCACCTACGTAGCCTATTCGCTCAATATCGATTTCAGGCCTAGTCTCTAAATAATCAACAGCTCTTCTGAGGTCTATGACCGTCTGAATTATGCCCCTAACTGAGTCACTGATATCTAGGGAGTATAGTTCTTTACCATTTTCTTTTCTTTCGCCATGATATTCCGCGTCTATAGCCATTATAGCATAACCCTCTCCAGCGATTAATTCGGCGGCTTCACGTATATCATCCTTGGAGCCGCCATATCCATGGAGAAAGACGATGCAGGGCACCTTTTCCTTTCTTTTAGGAAGCACCAGAAGCCCGGGAACCCTCTCATCATTAACGGAGTTAAAATAGACCTTTATGATGACGTACCCGCTTTTATTCTCAACAATCTCTTCATGAATGTTCAGTGGCAGTGATTTATCATATTTATAGTATATTCTAAAATCCCGTTCGCACCTTAGAATCCTAATGTTCCAGAAGAAGCTTAACATTATGATTATAAAGAAGATGAGTGTTCGCCGAAGAAATCCCAGCTTAATCGTTCTTAATTTCCCTCCACCTTAGCATAAGGATATTTAATCCAAAAACAAATACTTTTTCCACATTCACATAAGTAAAAACTAAAAATGTGTAGCTAATAGATTTCATGAGGGCATGGGATTGGAGGTTATTAAGTGAATTATCGTATTTTGGGAAGAACCGGATTAAAGGTTTCTGAGATAGGTCTTGGGGGACACGAGTATAGACGTTTCCTTCCACCCGCCCCTGATAAGCGAGATAAAATAGATTATGACGAAATTCATTGCAACCCAACCTGTAAGAAATAAGATTCTTCGCTGAAAGAGCTTTATCGGAGCTTGAAACAGACTAAATTTTAAGATAGTGTTTTCCAAATATTTTTTTGGTTTTGAGAGGAAGGATTCTCGAAGGTGAAACATAGAATAAACCCGCATAAATATAGGGTGAAGAGCGAAAAAGCTAAGAAAAAACACGGGATAATTAGCGGATGGACGCGTATTATACAAGTTGCTTCCATAATAGTTATTTTAGCCGCTTTAGTGGCAGTAATGCGCTTAAATGAACCTTTAGTAAACAGTGGTTCACATAATTATGAGGAGACCGCGCCGTTAGTTGACTCATCTAAAGCGGTTTTGATTGATGGCATAGCGTTTACGGATCCTAATCCTAGATTCACGGCGAGCATTAAGGAAATTCTGAGTAAAGCCAACATAAGTTTGGATATCTATGAGGGAGAAGAAGTGACCATAGATCTGCTTAGAAATATTGGTGGATACGGACTTATAATTCTTCGAGTTCACAGCGCAGTTGATGAACGACATGGTTTTCTATATCTTTTCAGCGCCGAAAAATTTGATAGCGAAGAATATAACTTGAGATATAGCAAAGAAGAACGCATGTCCGGTGCAGTTAGAGAGGGAAGAACCTTCAAGAATGAATCATACTTTGCTTTAAGAGCTGATCTGTTGGGATATTTGGGTAATAGGGGCTTAAATGGCTCAATCGTAATTTTGATGGGATGTAATGGAACGGGCTCCCAACAAGCAATAGACAAGCTTTTCGAGAGGGGGGTTAAAGCTATAATTGCGTGGGATGGCTATGTGGATTTAGATTACACGGATGAAATCATTGTGGAGCTTTTAAAGGCAGTTTATAGAGATCGTATGGATTTCCCTGAGGCTGTTGAAAAAGTTATGGATGATAGGGGAGCTGATCCAATCTGGAATAGTAGGCTTAAGTGTTTAATTAATTCTAATAATTAAGTTGAATTTTCTTTTGGAGGAATATTTTCTCGCCAACATCAACACCAAAGTATTTTGAAGCATCGGCTTGATTAACTGAAATCTCAAGGAAGCTGGAACTACCGATTATGGCGAGAGGCGTATGAAGTTGAACTTCACCGTACGCCGTGCATAGCTTAATGTTAAAAATATTCTCTCTAAATTTAATAGTTAGCTGATCGCCCTCTCTAATACCGAGAGATTTCATGTCGTCAAATGATATGTTTGTGATTATGTTTCCAAAGTCATCTATGTGGATTACTTCTCCCTCAATTAGGTCTTCAGAGATTTTTGGTTTAATGAAGCTTGGGGTTACTGGATTAAAGATTTCAGGTCCAAATTCCGATGGAGGAACACCCTTAGCTAGATACGCTGCTGCCGGACTGAATATGTCTCTGCCATGGAATGTTCTTGATATTTCTTTAAGCATGTATTTTGGATTCTTAATTACGTAAATGTGTTTGATGCCTTCTCTTTGGGCTGAGAGCATTAAAACTCCATTATCTGGGCCAACGTAAAGGCTTTTTTCGGATTCAACTATTATTGGGCGTCTTTCCGTGCCAACGCCGGGATCAACAACAGCTACATGGATTGTTCTCTCAGGAAAGTAGCGGGCGGCTCGCGCAAGCAGGAAAGCGCCCATACGAATGTTAAATTTTCTAACTTCGTGGCTTATGTCGATTATGCATGCTTCCGGACATATCGATAATATGACTGCTTTCATTTCGGCTACGTAGGAGTCCCTTAAGCCGAAGTCTGAAAGTAATGTGATTATTGGGCGCTTAAGCATACTTAATCACGTAATTTTTCTACCACATCTCAAGTATGAGTTTACGTGCATCCTCCTTCGATATGGGTCTTGGATTCTTATCTAGTAGGCGCTTAAAGGTGAGAAGCTTATTTGCGATTCTTTCGAGATCCGATTTTGGGACGCCTATATCCCTTAATCTTTTTGGCGCATTGAGATCTTCCAGGAGGTTTAGTAGCTTCTCGAAGATTAATGCACCTAATTCTTCGGGGCTTTTCGCCTTATCTTTTAAGTTGGCATCTATAGCATCGGCTATTAGCTTTATTTTGTGCCTTATCACTGGCATATTGAATTTAAAGGCGTAGGGTAAAGAGAGAGCGCATGATAATCCATGTTGAATCCCATATGTTACGCAAAATGAGTAGGCGAGAGCATGTGCTAAACATACCCAGGAATTTATGAATGCCATGCCCGCTATTAGGGCGCCTAGGCTCATGCCAACTCTGCTCTCAACACTGCCTTCCTCATAGGCTTTCGGCAGATTTTCGAATATGATTTTGATTGATTGTAGGGCTAAAGCGTCAGTTATTGGATTAGCATTAACAGCCATTAACGCCTCTAAAGCGTGACTTAATGCATCTAGACCCGTTGAAGCCGTTAATCTTTTAGGCATACTGTAAGTCAATTTCGGATCTACGATAGCTACGTCCCCAAACATGTGAGGGCTTATTATGGCGGATTTGGCTTCCTCCTCCAATAAAGTGATAACAGCAACATGAGTGACCTCGGATCCTGTTCCGGCGGTTGTTGGTATGAGAATTTTTGGCACTCCAGGTTTTTCAACAAGATTTACGCCAACATATTTCCTGATGGCCCCGGGATTCGTTATAGCTATTGATGCAACCTTAGCCATATCTAAAACGTTGCCTCCGCCAACACCCACCACTAAATCATAATTTTCTCTTCTAGCTGCTTCGGTAACTTTCTCCGCTACTTCTATGCTTGGTTCCGCCTCAACCTCGCTAAAAATATTCACGCTTAAGCCCTCCTTCAGAAGATTCCTCTCAATTCCTTCCGTAATATTGAGGCGTCTTAAGTTGTTATCGGTGACAAGCAGAATTTTATTTCCTCCCAGAGCTTTGGCTTCTAAGCCAACGGTTTCTGAGGAGTTAATTCCGAAAACTATCTTTCTAGGTAACTGGAAATTGTAAATTTTTCCAATAATATTCTTTAGATCTAAACTCATATGATGGAACCCTATCCTACATTAACTAAGATTGTTTTTATTTTTATTGATTTTAAGAGTTAAAGCATATTAATGCGCTTAGTAGTTATGGCGGTAGAGGCTCTTCCCCGTCGATCTTAATATCTATAACAGTGGTTTCACCAGCCTTAACCGTCCTTAAGCCCTCCTCCAGCGCCGGTCTAAGCTGGCTTAATCTTTCAACGCTTAGTCCATAACAACCGAATGCCTCAGCAATCCTTGCGAAGCTTGGGTTTTTTAAGTCAACGGATATGAATCTTCCACCATAGGAGTCTCTTTGATGATGCTTTATTGTGCCTAGCGCTCCATCATTGAATACGCATATTAATATTGGTGCTTTCTCTTGAATGGAGGTTGAGAGTTCATGCATACTCATGTAGAATCCTCCATCACCACATATGGCAACAACATTCCTTCCATATTCTCCAATAGCTAATCTACATGCTATGGCCGCTGGTATAGCGTATCCCATGGGACCGAAGCAGCCAGACTGTATCCATGTGTAGGGTTCATAAATTTCTAGGAAGGTTGAAGCCCACAGTTTATTATTTCCGGCATCAAGCGTAAAGACTGTTTCCCTGCTGCATGCTTTACGTATCTCAATGCAAACTCTATGGGGTTTTATCAGCGAATTATCTGATAATGATTTGGTGAACCAAGGAGATCTTCTCCATTCCTCTTTAGCTCGCTCTATAAAATTAAGCCATTCTTTTCGCTTCTCTTTTCCGAGCTCACGTAATTCCTTAACTCTTTCTAGCAGCTTTGCTAGAACCTTTTTTGCGTCGCCTACTATGCTTACTTCCACCGGATAATTTCTTTCAATAACTTTGGGATCAATGTCAACATGGATTAGTTTAGCTAATGGGTTTATGTTACTCCAATGTCTAGTACTTAAGGCAGCAAATCTACATCCGATGGCAAATATCAAATCAGCTTCAGCAAGAATCCTATCATTAAATGATGGCGCATGCACACCCATTCTACCAATTGATAGGGGATTATCTTCTGGAAATGAACCCCTACCATTAAATGTTGTAGCTACTGGAATATCTAAGTATTCAGCAAACTCCATTAGCTCTTTGCAAGCTCGACTAGAATAATGTAAACCGCCGCCCGCTATGATAACCGGTCTAAAAGAATTGATGAGAAGTTCGAGCGCTCTATCTATAGCATGCGAGTCGCCGCATGGATTAGGTGGAGAAAGAATACGTGTTATTCCGTGAAAGTGCTTCTCTTCATCAAAGTCTATATGTTGATTTTGAACATCTAATGGCAGGTCTACATGTACAGGTCCAGGTCTACCCCATGTGGCGGCTTTAAAAGCCTCTCTTAAAATTTCCACAGTTCTCTCCGGCTTCACCAACATTGTTGACCATTTTGTTATAGATGAGAAAATAGCGACATGATCAATTTCTTGAAAGGCTCCTTTGCCCAGATAATTTAGGGGTTGCTGCCCGGTGAAGACGATTACTGGCGTGCTATCGGTCCATGCGGTTGCAATGCCAGTTAACAGATTTGTTGCGCCGGGACCTCCAGTTCCATCGCATACTCCAAGTTTACCAGTAAACTTTGCGTAGGCATCAGCCATATAGGAGGCTGACTGCTCATGTCTAACTAGAACATGCCTTATAGATGAAGAATAGAGACTATCATAAAGCGGACATATTTGGGAGCCGGGTATGCCGAAAATGAAATCCACGTTCACAGCCTCTAGGAATTTAACCACTAAGTCTGAAACCTTAAGCTTCATTGAAAATCCTCCTTCTTGAAGATTATTTACTGCGCTTATTAAATTTGTTAACTAAATATGCTCCGCCTTCATTCTCAAGTTTTGAGTCAAAAAGTTAAAATTGTTCGGTATCTTCATTCAGTATGAATCATAAGGGAAGAGAGCAGGCATTATGGAGAGTAAGAAGTATAGAAACTTTCTTGAAGCTGAATCTAGGAGAGCTCCAATAGAGAAGAGACGATCTAACTCAGAAGAACGCTTCTGGATATTATGGAAGGAAAAAGTAGACAGAGCTACCATTGAAAGGGGAACATCTGATATTATTGATTCATTATATTTCGGCGAGGATTTATCGAGAACCGTTGTTATAGATCGCAAGGTTGCCAGAATAATTCAGGAACGGCTCAAAGGATTGGAGGAGGAAAATATACGTCTTCATAAGCGAGTGAGAATTATGAAGATTATAATATATGGGCTTATGTTAGTGGCGTCAGTAGCGGTTATAGCGCTACTTTTGGGGAGTTGAAATAATTGTTACGAAATAAGATAATTGATTTAGAAAAAGAAATAATAGAGCGATTCGTCACCAATGAAGAAGCCGTTAAAATGCTTGTGTTAAATCAGCTACATCCACGCTCAACAACACTTATACGTGCACCTAGAGGAGTTGGGAAATCAACCCTCATGCTTTTGCTTCTTAAGGGCATAACTGGTGACGATTTCGTTGTGATCTCTGGCGCTTCTGAAGTTAAAAGAGGCGAGGTTGTTGGTAGACTTCATATTCCGTCGCTTGAGAAGGAAGGCGTTGAGCGTGTTTTATGGGCTGCTTTTGTTAAAAGTAAAGGGAAGGGCATCGACGAACTCAACCGATTAAACCCGTATACAACAGCTAACATACATCATCTGATGCAGTTTGGTGAAGTTTGGGCTTACGGACAGAGAGCTAGGGTTGGAGATTACATTTTAGTTGCAAACGAGAATCCATCTGACGCAACTTCCTTCGTGCATCCACCACCATTCTATGATAGATTCGACATATGCATATTTCTAAGAACGTTAACTCTTAGCGAAAAATTCCGGCTTCAAGAATTACTAGATAAATATGATTGGGATCTGGTTGGATCCATGCCGCAGGTGCTGTCCTTTGAAGAGCTTCAAGAAATTAGGGAAGAAGTCGCTGGCATTGAATTGGAGCCGGAACTAATCGGATATATCAATTTACTTGTCAGAGATTTTCAGTCATGCATACGTGAAAAAGAGAATTCGGAGATTAAACCCCCAGCGCTCTGCGAAGGATGCCATTTCATACGTGACATATGCGGGATGATAAAGGAGCCGGTGAGCGAGAGGGCTGCTGTTGCATTAACGCATCTCACTAAGGCGGTTAAGTGGCTTCAAGGGAAATGCGATGTTGACGATTTGTTCCGGATGGCTCTATGGGTTTTCCCGCATAGATTAAGTCTCACTCGAACAAGAAACATTCTGAGCGATATACAGGAATTGCTTGAGAGAGAAAGAGTGAAGATGGAAGATAGACGTGTGAGGAGGCAATGGTCTTTACTAAATGAGCTGATGAAAGGCTTTGATCCATCAATTTATAGGCTTGCAAGAGACGCCGCTGCTGAGGATGTTGTCTTCGCTGAGGAGCTGATGAAGCTGGAAGAGAAATGGATTGCTGAAGGATTATTGCAGCGGGGAGAGGATATATCAACACAGATGGGATGGCGCTCCCATAGATATAATAGATGGAGAATGAAGTAAATGAGCGGGCGAATGGAAGAACTAATTAAAATTTTTAATCAAGCATGGGTGGAACTTCACTGCCCGCCAGCTAGACTCGTAATTGACTTTGGAAAAAACAAGGATGATTCAAGGAAATCTGCTGGATTCTTCGCCACCAACGGTGAGATCTATATTAAACCGGATATTATTCCTAGGGGTTGCGACCCAAACGAATACCTGCTTTGGTACTTTCGCCACGAACTCTCCCATGTGCATTATTGCCCTTATGATCTTAGAACTGCCTATAGCTTAGAGAGGGCGGCCTACAATATTGTGGGAGATTGGGATCTTGCATATTTGGCAACTCACTTATTTGCGGACTTACAAATTAATATAAATTATCTTCCGAGAAGATTTGGTGATATTCCATAC
>Ga0180301_10002472_pt1 | contig 14530 bp, 16 predicted proteins | sample GuaBasSediGuay16_FD_121797 | JGI IMG/M metagenome (GOLD analysis project Ga0180301, IMG submission 121797) | Subseafloor sediment microbial communities from Guaymas Basin, Gulf of California, Mexico - Guay16, Core 4569-2, 12-15 cm | ecosystem: Environmental > Aquatic > Marine > Hydrothermal...
CAACTAGGGAGCATGAAATAATTCAGGCCAGAAGGGAGGGTAGAAAGGTTGTTGGCTATATCCCTGGCGGGTATCTACCGGAAGAAATCGTTATTGCTGCCGGAGCTATTCCTATTGGCCTTGTGCGCGGTGGCGATCACTCTGCAGTCGAGCTTTCAAGTTCCTATATTTGCCGCTGGTTCGATAGCTTCTGCAGGGCTCAAATAGGGTACGGGATATCCGGCCTGGATCCCTATTACAAGCTCCTGGATCTGCTGGCTATTCCAATCACGGATAATCATACGCGGGCAATATCGGACGTACTGGACTACAATACGGATATTGAGATCTTCCCATTTGGTGTACCGCACATGAAAGAAGAATCTGCTTTCAGGTATTACCTTCATGGTGTAAACAAGTTCAAAGAGAAAGCGGAGGAAATAACCGGAACTAGAATCAGCTACTCCAAGCTTAGGGAGGCTATCCTTCTCTGTAACAAGGAAAGGGAGTTAATAAAAAAAATAAGCATGCTGCGTACCTCAGACCCGCCGCCTCTAAGCGGAAAAGACTTTGTTGCCCTCAACCATGGATCCTTTGTTGCTGATAAGGCATTTATGATTGGCCTCCTCGAATCAGTCGTTACTAAAATAGAAGAAGACCCCTTAAGAATACAAAAACGTCCCCGGATTCTTCTGACCGGATCAACACTGGCGATGGGAGATTCCACTGTTGTCAATCTTATTGAAGAGGCTGGAGGGAATATAGTTATAGAGGAATTTGCGGAAGGGATCAGGCCTTACTGGGAAAATGTGTCGACGGGTTCAGATCTTCTTGCGCTCCTGGCTGAAGCTTATTTCATGAAGAGAGTTCCCCCAGCCTGGTTCAGACCAGGTCGGGAGAGGCTCGATTTTCTAATCGAACTGGTGAAACGTTTTAAAGTAGATGGCGTAATCTGGTATCAACTTATGTTTCGTGAGTCCTATAAGACAGAGTCCTATTATTTCCCGAAGCGTTTGAAAGAAGAAGCCTCTGTTCCCATGCTCGTGCTGGAATCCGATTACGATCCTTCAGAAGCTGGGCCCATGCAGACACGTATCGAGACATTCATTTACAATCTGGGGAAATAAAGATGCCGGAATATTATGACAGAATATTTGGGATCTGTGGATTTCAGGACACTGAGATAGAAAGGGAAAGATCAAGAATTGAAAGGGCGCTTGATAAGATAGGGGTAGGCCCTGAAGACATACCCCGTGTCGAGCAAAGGCTCCGGGAGCAACATGAGGTTGAACTGGAGGGGGTGAGAAAGATCTTGAGGGCCTGGATTCTTGAGCTGCTGGACCTTGTTCTGGCGAAAGAAGAGGGCAAAACGGTCATATACTACGGCTACCCAAGCATCCAGGGGCCGGGGATGGCAATAAGCTCCGAATCTGGAGAAAATGTCTATGTCGGGTGCCCCGATGTTGTTCTGTGCCATACGGTAGGTCTGATTTTTGATAAATTGGCTCCTTTTTTAGAGGCTGCCGAAACAAATGGATTACCACCAGGCCACGGACTATGCTCTCTTCAGCAAATAAGAAATGGTGGGCTGGCCCTGGGGGTTGTCCCTGTTCCCGATCTGGTGATAGCATCAAGTTATTATTGTGACATGGGTTCAAAGGCGGATGAATTGCTTCACGAAATATATGGTCATCCCGCAGTTTACATAGACGGGTCAATGGATTCGAGGTGGGGAGAATTTCCCCGCTACGATCTTGAAAGAATAAGGTTTCTTGGCGGACAACTGGATAAGCTCTTCGCAAATGTTGAGAAAATCCTCGGCATTGAAGTCACCCGACGCTCCATGAAGAAGGCGATGGCTACGAGCCGAGTGCTTTATAGCGCCCTGGGACAACTTACCTCTTTAATGACGGCTGATCCGATGCCCATCAGCGGCGTGGTGTCGGGGATTGCAATGAACTTGGCAGCAGCTTCCACAGGACGTTCCATGAGCGAGGGGCCTGATGCACTGAGCACTTTGTGCAAGGAAGTAGAAGGGCGCGTTAAGAGCGGCTATGGTATTCTGGAAAAGGGGGCTCCCCGGGTTCTGAATTTCGCACACTCATTCTCTGACCCAGGGATAACACATATGATAGAAAAGGCAGGCCTTGCTTTAGCTGCGTCTTTTGTAACCGTCCCACCTGGCAAGCGTGACAAGTCATTGAAACTTTACAGCCTTGGCGAAGAGCTGGCTGAGAGCGCCATGAGAGGAGGTGCTTATCATAGCACTTACGGATTTGCAAAAAGATTTGCGGAGGCCGCTCGAAGCCTTAGTATGGATGGTGTTATATGGGGCTATCAGTACAATTGCAGGCCGATGGCACTTGGTTCCCATCTTTTCAAGCAATTCATAGAGGAGGAAACAGGAATACCCACCCTCTCACTGGAGATGGATTACTATGAGAGCAGAACTTATGGGGCGGAAGCATTGAGGACAAAGGTGGAAACGTTTGCAGAAATGCTCAGGGCTAGAAAGGCAAAAGCATGAAATCCAGTTCTCAGGTTATAGGCAGGCGTAAATCTCAATAGCCATCAGATTTCGAACCCCAATAGATCAACAGATATGAAATGTGTGTGAAGGCTGGTCAAGACTTTTATGATGGTTGCCGGTATTGATGTAGGAGCCGCTACAGCGAAGGCGGTTATTCTGAGTGATGAATCGGTAACCGGCTCTGTTGTTATTCCTACCGGTTATGATGTTTCTGCGGCTGCGGAATCGGTGATCCGAGAGGCTCTTGAAAATTCGGGGCGTAAAATTCAGGAGCTTTCCTTTGTTGTCTCCACAGGCTATGGAAGAAATGCTGTTGCCTTGAGCAATAAGGCAATCACGGAGATTATTTGTCATGCTTGCGGTGTGAATTGGATGGTACCAGAGGCAAGGACTGTTATTGATATCGGAGGACAAGATAGTAAGGTGATAGGGATCGATGACAAAGGCAATGTGGACAATTTTGTTATGAATGACAAATGCGCTGCGGGGACTGGAAGGTTTCTTGAAGTCATGTCAAAAGTGCTGGGTATAGGTATCGATAACATGGGAAGGATTTCTCTTCAAGGCACTGAACCTTGTTCGATTAGCAGTACTTGTACCGTATTTGCCGAGTCAGAAATGGTTATACTGCGTGCACGGGGTGAAAGCCGTGAGAATATTATTGCCGGCATTCATAAGGCTATGGCTCACCGCGTAGCCCTCATGGGTAGATCCGTTGGTTTCAGAAAAGAAGTTGTCTTTACAGGGGGTGTGGCTAAGAACGAGGGCATGAAAAAAGCACTGGAAGACGAGCTCAGCCTTGAGATTCTTGTTCCTGAAGAGCCACAAATAATGGGCGCCCTTGGGGCGGCGCTGTTAGCCAGAGCAGAAGCGGCAAGAAGATTGGATTGATTTTCTTGAGGGTGTAAGTGGATGTTTGAATTTGAGAAAGGGTCAATAAAGTTCATTCGAGGTGGTAAGTACCCACATTGCCATACTGTCTTTGTTGATGATGAACGCCGTGCGTTTATTGACGCATCCAGCCACAAAGACGTTCTCACTGCAATTGACAGGGAAAGACAGGTTGATATCTTAATAGCCAGCCATGGCCATGAGGATCACACCATGTATAACGCGCTTTTTCCTCGAGCACAATTCTGGGTCCACGAGCAGGATGCCCCGGTTTTTCTTGATGTTGAGAACCTAGTGGATTGCTATGCCCCCGAAACTGAAGCTCAAAGGGCCCAGTGGAAAGAGCTGATTGAAAAAGTGAGCCTCTACGAGCCACGAAAGCCTGATCGTTTGCTCAGGGATGGGGAGGTGCTTGACTTCGGAAATACCCATTGCAGGGTCATCCACACGCCCGGTCATACTCCGGGGCACTGTGCTTTCCATTTCCTGGAGGATAAGGTTCTGTACCTGGGTGACCTGGATCTAACACAGGCAGGACCTTATTATGGCGATGTAAACGGGAGTCTCAACGATATCATTGAATCCCTAAACCGGATCGCTACAATCGAGGTAGAAACCTACCTCACTGCTCACGGAGAAGGAATATTTGACGGTGATCCTTCTTACGTTACCCGATATTTAGGGATAATAGAGGAAAGAGAAGAAAGGCTTATTGATTTCCTTTCAGGAGGGGCAAAGTCACTCGAGGAGATCACCGAGCAGGGCATTATCTATGGCCCTCCAAGAGTCGTAGCTGGGTTTTGGGATCTTTCCCTTTCTGAAAAGGCTATGATGAAAAAGCATCTTGAGCGTCTCAAGGAGCAGGGAAGGGTAGTAGTCGACAACGGGTTTTTTCTTCTTGCCGGATGAAAGTGTGGTGAGAAGGAATCGTCACCTTTTATAAGCACGAGAATCGGGCCTTTCACGCCTTTGAAGGACGGCTGAGATGGTTGAACCAAGTGATGAGTGCAGTGCCGAATTGAAGGAATTCATTTCCGTTTTTCTAAAGCAAAGAGGCCTGTCCGATAAAACATTTGATTGCAGAGCCATTGCCGGAAATGGTTCAAAGAGGCGGTTTTGGCGCATTTCCCCCCGCACTGACAGCACTACTTACGTAACCATGGAAAATCCCCCGCACGATGATCTCTCGGCACGTGAAAACTACGCCTACCTGATGATTGGGAAGCATCTTTTCAGCAAAGGGTTGCCGGTGCCCCAGATCTACAGGGCTTCCGTGGAAAGGGGGTTCTTTATCCTGGAAGACATGGGTGGGGAAAGCCTCCAGGAAAAAGCGCTTAACAGCGATCAGAGGCTTTTGCTGTATGAAAAAGCGGTTCAGATTCTTTTTCGACTTCAGCTAGAAGGTGCAAAAGGCTTTGATACTGCCTGGACCTGCCAGACCGAAAGATATGACCGTGTTGTAATGCGGCGCTACGAGTCCGATTATTTCTGCGATGCCTTTCTGGCCAGTTACCTCGGGCTAAAGGAGCGATTGCCTGAACTTGAAGGCGCTTTCGATTACCTGGCAGACATGGGGGAAAAGGCGGGAGCCGACTTCTTTCTTCACCGCGATTTCCAGTCCAGGAACATTATTGTTTCAGGCGAAAAAATAGGGATTCTGGACTGGCAGGGAGGCCGCCTGGGACCTCTTGCTTATGACCTTGCCTCCTTAATAATTGATCCGTACACAGAACTCTCTGGTTCTGAGAAGAAGCAGGTGTACGAGGCTTATATCAGCCTGCTCCAGGAGAACAAGCCATCAATGGTCCATTCCTTTGAAATTTCATATCCATACCTGGCAATACAGAGAAACCTTCAGATCCTTGGAGCTTTTGCCTTTCTGAGCAAGAGGCAGGGGAAAGCATACTTTGAAGCGTACATCCCCCCCGCCCTGGGGTCCCTGAAAAGCCTTGTTAAGAACCTGGGAGATAAGAAGCTTTCTCCTCTTATGGAGTTTCTGGACACACTGCAGACTTGACTTACACTTTCTGGGGCGCTAAACAGGTGAAGAATGTTTGTCTTTGCCATTTCTTAAGGCTTTCTGTTGGCGCACAAGGAATGGCATACCTTAAAAAGGGGCGATTTGTGACTACTTAGGTGGATAGACTGAATGCTTGGCCGCAGAACCAGTGGCGGGTAGAAGGCCGAAGGAAAAACGGTGCGAAATCATCCGCTTGTACGCGGTTCCATACAGGCAAGTTCGATGTTCCCGCGTTTGAAGTCGGTGAAAGGGAAGCAGCCTTGGTTTGCTCATTGAAAACACTTCGGTTTTCAGTCTTAAATCTAAATAGTTGGGTAGTTACAATTATTTTTCAAATGGGAGGTGCAAAATGGGGATAATAACAATTTCAAGGGGGTCCTACAGCAAAGGGAAGGAAATTGCTGAGAAACTTGCCCAGAACCTGGGATACCAATGTGTATCCAGGGACATCCTCATAGAGGCATCAGAAAGTTTTAATGTTCCGGAAATCAAACTTATCCGCGCCCTCCACGACTCCCCCTCCGTGCTAGAGCGCTTTACTTATGGAAAAGAAAGATACATAAGCTACATCCGCAAAGCACTGCTAGAGCATGTGGCAAAAGACAATGTCATATACCATGGTCTTGCCGGCCATTTCTTCCTTAAAGGAGTTCCCCATGTGCTCAAGGTGAGAATAATTGCAAACATGGAAGACAGGGTAAAAGAGGAAATGAAACGAGAGAAAATCTCGGAGAAAGAAGCTCGTTACATACTCAAAAAAGATGATGAGGAAAGGCGCAAATGGGGCCTTTACCTTTATGGAATAGATACATCAGATGCCAGTCTTTATGACGTTGTTTTGCACATTGATAACTTAGGGGTAGATGATGCGGTGGAAATACTTGCCGGTATGGCCAAGCGCCCCTGTTTTCAAACAACGCCTGAATCAAAAAAGATCCTCAGTGATCTCTTGCTTGCTGCCAGAGCTCATGCCGCACTGGTAAATGAGTTCCCTACAGCCGAAGTTACCAGCAGAGATGGAGTTGTCTATGTTAATGTCAAAGGCACGATGATTCGGGATTCTTCTGCCTCAGAGAAAGTGGTAAAACTGCTGAACCGGGTTGAGGGGATCAAGGAGGTAAAGGCAAATGTTGTTCCTGTTATAACCCCTGACTAAAGCGATCACCCGGTATCTTGATCCAGCCCCTCTCACTTAACCCTCTCGTGTCCATTTATCACAAGGGGCGGCCAGGTGGAGAAAACCCATGAAACCCTTTTTTAAGCCAAAAGCATACTTTCGCCCGGGTAGCTTGGGCAAGGCCGTGGAGCTTCTTTCAAATTTTGGAGACAGGGCAAAAGTCCTTGCTGGTGGTACGGATCTCTTGGTCCAAAAGCCTTCAGGTGTGGAGTGCCTTATAGATATTGCCGATCTGGGTTTGGAATATATAAAAGAGCATGAAAACGGTGTAGAGATAGGAGCAGCAACGACTGTTCGATCCATAGGGGTATCCGGCTCTCTATCCTCAGAGCCTTACCTGGTTTTAAGAGATGCCGCGTGTGCGCTTGGCACGCCTACGATCAGGAACATGGCTACAATTGGGGGAAATATTTGTAACGCATCCCCTGCAGCAGACCTTCCACTTGCGCTGATGGTTCTTGGTGCAAGTCTGACGATTATGGGGCCGGCTGGAAAAAGGGAGGTGAACATTGGGGAATTCTTTGAAAATATCGGCGGAAAAAATATCCAGGCAGATGAGTTACTCTTGAGCATAAATATTCCTGCCAGCAGGGGAAGATGCGGAACTTCATTTCAGAAGCTGAGGCACCACCAAACATCAATAGATATTGCGATTGTAAATGTTGCAGCCAGGATGACGTGCGAAAAACAGGCCTGCGTAAAGGCCAGTATAGCTCTTGGAGCTGTTGCGCCTACCCCAATTTATGCCAGGAAGGCTGAGGCATTGCTTGGAAAGAAAAGGCCGAATGCAGCCATTATTCAAGAAGCTGCAAATGCAGCATCGGAAGAGGTAAATCCGATAGACGATGTGCGCGGCTCAAAATGGTATAGAAAAAAAATGGCAGCAGTGCTTGTAAGAAGAGCCCTTGAGGAGAGTTCAAGGAGGTGTGGCATATGGCCAGAGTAAATATAAAGATCAAGGTGAACGGCAAATTGCAGGAACTCGGGGTTGAAGCGCACGAGACATTACTGGATACTCTGAGGGAGCGGTTGGGGTTACTGGGTGCAAAATATGGTTGCGGAGATGGGGAATGCGGGGCATGTACTGTTCTCGTTGAAGGAAACGCCACTCTTTCCTGTCTCACTCTTGCAGCACATGTGGATGGCAAGGATATAGAGACAATTGAAGGCCTTGAGCAGGGTTCTCAGCTACATCCTCTTCAGGAAAGCTTTGTGGAACAGGGCGCCATACAGTGCGGTTATTGTACGCCGGGAATGATAATGAGTGCAAAAGCTCTTCTGGACAAGGATGCCGACCCATCTGAAGAAAAGGTCAGGAGGGCTATTTCCAATAACCTGTGTCGGTGTACAGGATATGAGAAACCCGTCAAAGCAATACTTGAAGCGGCTAGAAGAATGAGAGGCGAGAAATGAAAAATGAATTCTCCGTAGTAGGTAAGAGCGTACCTCGTATAGATGCCTATGATAAGGTCACGGGCCGGGCCAGGTATTGTCGGGATCTAAAGCTTGAGGGTATGCTCCATGCAAAACTTCTCAGAAGCCCGTACCCACATGCAAGAGTAAAAGCACTAGACGTTTCAAGGGCGAAAAGCCACCCCGCAGTGAAAGCCATTGCCACTATTGAAGAAGTGCCAAAGGTGGTAGGATACTGGTGGAACCTTCGCACTGAAAAAGGAATGAAAAAGATGTTCATGCAGGACAATGTGGTGCGCTTTGTTGGAGACCCTGTGCTGGGAGTGGCTGCTGAGGATGAAGATTCGGCTGAGGAGGCTCTGTCGATGATCCTGGTGCAATACGAGCAACTGCCCCCTGTTTTTGATCCGGTTGAATCCATGAAAGATCAAACTATCAAGATCCACGAACGCGGCAACATCGCTTTTCACGTGCTGAAAGAATACGGAGACATTGAAAAAGGCTTCAGAGAAGCAGATTTTGTAATTGAAAGTAGGTTTGTTACATCAAAGCAAAAGCACGCTACAATTGAACCGATCGGGAGCTGTATCGCCGACTATAGCCCGAGCGGAAAATTAAGTGTTTACTCCTCCACGCAGCTTCCCCATTGGAGTCGAATGTATCTAGCAGGAGCCCTTGGTCTTCCAAGCAGCAAGGTAAGGATAATTAAGCCTTATACGGGGGGTGCATTCGGCGGGAGATGTGGCCTGATTCATGGACTCGAACTCATGTGCTGCCACCTTTCCAAGAAGGCGGGCAGGCCGGTTAAAATGTCCTTTACCAGGAAGGAAGATTTTGAGGCCACAGAAGGACGCCATCCCTTCTTGGTTGAACTTAGAACCGGATTTACCAAGGAAGGTATCCTCACAGCCAACAGCATCAAGATAGTAATGGATGTGGGTGCGTATGCCACTCATTACATCGGCGTTATTGCAGATGCCCTTTCTACTGGTGTAGGGCTGTACCGGATACCCCATGTTAAGTTTGAAGGATACTGCGTTTATACCAATAAGTCTCTGAACGGCGCCTTCAGGGGATATGGAAATCCCCAAATGAACTTTGCACAGGAATCCCAAATGGATATAGTAGCTGAAAAGCTTGGCATGGATCCCATTGAACTAAGGCTGAAGAACTATCGTGGCGCGGGAGAGATTGACCCGGTATTTAACGAAAAGATATTGAGCTGCGGTTTGAAAGAATGCCTCTTTCAAGGGGCTGAGAAGATCAGATGGAAGAAGAAGTCCAGGAGGTCATCCAGGCGTGGTAAAATAAGGAAGGGGGTGGGAATGTCTTGCCTTATGCACGGCACAGGCGCCCGTTTTGGCCTCCCTGACCCGGCATCAGCCATTGTGTTGATTAATGCAGACGGCTCTGTCAGCCTTGAAACCGCTGCCGCGGACGATGGGCAGGGCAACAAGACAGGGCTTGTTCAAATTGCCGCCGAAGAGCTTGGCATTGATTGGAGGAAGATATCGGTTTCCGACACTGACACTGATACAACACCCCTGGATGGAGGAACACATGGAAGCAGGCAGACTTATTGTGGGGGGATCGCAGTAAGAAAGGCTGCGGCTCAAGCAAAAAAGAGTGTACTTGTTTTTGCATCCAAACATCTTAACACCCCGCAAAACAGGATGGATATCAGAGAGGGTGTGATTTACGACACAAAGAGGCCCTCGTTAAACATTTCACTGGCCGATCTAATGAGAAAGATTCAAATTGAGGATCTCTCTCTTTGCGAGCAAATAATAGGTTCAGCTACTGGAGTGGCCCCCTCCATGCCGCCTACCTACGGAGCTCATTTTGCAGAAGTCGAAGTTGACACAGAAACCGGCGAAGTTCGGGTTCTTAGGTTGGTAGGTGCTTTTGATGTGGGAAAGGCTATTAACCCGGCCCACATAGAAGGCCAGATAGCAGGAGGAGAGGTAATGGGCATCGGTTATGCCCTGACCGAAGGGCTTGTTATAGAAAATGGCAAAATTATGAACAGCAATTTTGCAGATTACAGGATCCCGAGATCGTGCGATATTCCGCGCATAGATGCAGTCATTGTTGAAAGCCATGAACCGACCGGTCCCTTTGGCGCCAAAGGCATAGGGGAAGCTACGATGATCGGTACGGCATCTGCCATTGCAAATGCTATCTACGATGCTGTGGGTGTGAGGATGAAAGAGTTGCCCATAACACAGGAGAAAATTCTTGTTGCCCTCCAGAGCTTCAATCCCCCTAACCGCTAGTCTTCTGATAATTGAATCAATCGGAAAATTTCATTTCCCGCCTTTAACCCCGACCAGCCTCACTTTGCCAAGCCTCCGCTGACATACTGGGCCATAGCCGCGGGGATTAAACTCCTGGGGTGGAACGAGTGGGGAGCCCGCCTGGCCAATGCCGCTGCATTCACCCCACCGCCATCACCAATTTTGCCTATACCGTATGTTGTGGTCCGCTTTTTTTCTTGACACCAGCCAAAATTCCGTCTTACCCTTCCTCACAAAAGCGAGTTCTTATCCGTTAGGAAGTGCAACCGTTGAAACCAGGACGAGAATGGGGCTCAGGGCAGCGGAGAATCTCCTGGCAGGCCTGAGAGGACAAAAGCCTCCCCGATTGCCTGAAATGGGAGGCCCTCTCCTGACATGGTTCCCGGTTATAGGGGGCACTGCCTTTTGCCTCTTTTTATTGGGCTGATGTGTCCTGATCCGGATCCAGGGTGTCCCTGTTGTGCCGATGGATCTCACCTTCTATCAAATAAATAACCTCCTCGGCGATATTGGTGGCATGGTCTGCGATTCGTTCCAGGTGCCGGGAGACGAGAAGCAGATTGATGAGACAGTCTGCCCTGTCAGGCTCTTTTTTTAGGGCTTCTTTGACCAGGTCATAACAGCGGTGCTTCATCGTATCCACTTCACGACATATTTTTCCCATATCATGGTTCTCTACTGGGCCCACCTTATCCCTGAAGAGCGTAAGGGGATTCTACAGGTTCGTGCCATGGGTAGCAAAGATATGCCGAAAAGGGGCATTTTCGCCACATGTAGTCCAATGAGACCAAATCCTATTCTGCTCTCCCCCGTTAGGCTTATGCGCCGGAGGGGCAATGTGCTCCTAGCAAAAGGCCTTGAGGCCCTGGTCGGCAGCCCTATTGTGGATGTAAAGCCATATATTAAGGACTATCATTGCATAGAAGAGGCCACCGTGCCCCAATGGGTGAAAAGGCTCGCAGAGGAGACGGCCTGAATCTATAGAGCCCTCTGTGGGGACTCCTTTTAGGTATGCCCATATAGATGGGGGTGTGGAGGTGGCTTATAACAGAAGTCGGGGCTTCTATTTGGGATGCCCGTAAGACCCACGGCACCGAAGCCCTTAGGAGATTTTTGGGCATATGCTTACAAAAAATGCTTGACAATGAAATGGCGGGTTTTATATTATGAGCGTAAGCTCAAAATGGAGAAAAATAGGATATGCCTAGACCAAGAAAAATGAGATTCGTTCAAGGCCCGCCGGTGGTAACCGGGTTTATACCCAATAGGTTGGCGCCCTGGGGCCGTGGTGAGATAGTGCTTCCAATTGAAGGGTTCGAGGCAATTCGATTGAGCGATTTTGAGGGGCTGGATCAGGAAACCGCTGCAGAACGTATGAATGTTTCGCGCCAGACCTTTGGTCGAATCCTTGGCGAGGCTCGCAGGATTGTGGCTGAGGCATTGGTTATGGGAAGGGTTCTGAGGATTGAAGGCGGTCATTTTGAGCTTCCGCCCAGAGGCCGCAGGCGAAGAGGTCGAGGTTGGGGTAGAGGCCCTTTTTGAAAGGAGGTGAGCAGAATGCCACGTTTTGATGGAACTGGACCTATGGGAAATGGCCCTGGAACTGGAAGAGGGCTTGGTTACTGTAATCCAAATCGTATGATGAATGGCCCTGAGGTGCCACAAACTGGTCAATTCCCTGGTTATGGTCGAGGAATGGGCCTGCGAAGGGGCCTAGGACGAGGCCAGGCAGGAGGCCGAGGTAAGATGATGGGTCGCTTTGGTAGAGGTAGAAGGGGAATCTTTTAACCTTTTATATCTTAGAGAATACTAGACGAAGGAAGGAGGTGTTTGGAATGCCGGGATTCTACGGACCGTGGTACCCAGGCTGGTTTGGCTGGGGTTTCGGAAGAGGCCGAGGCTACGGCAGAGGCTGGGGTCGAGGCTTTGGCAGAGGCTGGTTCGGCTGGGGCCGTGGTTATGGCCGAGGCTGGGGCTGGAGGGCCTATGGTCCCGGATGGGCAGGCCCGTTTTGGGGTCCCGCTTATGGCCCTGTTTACTGGTAGAATAATTTATGAGGAAAGGAGGTGTCTGGTATGCCAGGACTAGACGGAACAGGCCCTTGGGGCGCTGGCCCTATGACAGGAGGAGGCCGTGGCCTTTGTAACCCTGCCTGGAGAGGTGCTTACGGCCCTTGGTATGGAGGCTGGTATGGCCGAGGCCGCGGTTACGGCCGAGGGTGGTTCGGCTGGGGCCGTGGTTATAGCAGAGGCTGGGGCTGGAGAGCGTACGCTCCAGGCTGGGCAGGAGGCTATTGGGGTCCAACCTATGGTAGCCCTTATGGTCCCTATGGAATGAGCCCCTCGGAAGAAGCCGAAATGCTGAAGGCCGAGGCAGAAGACATGAAACGCGCCCTGGATGAAATTAGCAAACGCATTGAGGAGCTCGAAACACAACAGCAAGCCGAAACCTAATAAATGACAGTGACGAGGGCAGGGGTTTTACCCCTGCCCTCGTTATATTTAATCAAACACATCATCGAAAAAAAATCTGCGCCTGCCACGGCAGCCCCTGCCAAACCCCCTTCTTCTACATCCACCAGGTCGTACTTTGTAAAATCCACTGCTAGAGAGTCTGGAAAAAAGATCAATTAGTTCAGATAAGTGATTAACAACTCTACTATCCTGTACAAATTCATATTTTGGTGACCGACTAACTTGAAGGTCGTAAAGCGTTCTTTTTTCTTTATCCCCCAGAATGTCATAGGCCTCGTTGATTTCCTTCAGCCTTTCTTCGCTGGCAGGGTTTCCGTGGTTTGTATCAGGATGGTATTGCTTTGCAAGGCTTCGATATGCCTTTTTGATTTCCTCATCGGAGGCATCCCTGCTCACCCCAAGGATTCGATAGTAATCTTTGACCATCATGGTCGCTTGCTCCTTCATGTATAGGGGTATTCATCTATGGCCATTTTTGCAACTATGGCCGTCTGCATGCACGCCTAGAATATTAATCATTATCTATAACTCTGGCGCCTTTTGTCAAGATTGCTTATGGGTTCTTAGAACTATCCAGCATCAAGGAAAGATTGTACTCTCCACTCAGGCAGAGTAGTGCTCCAAAAATGGAAAAGAGATAGGGGTTGGTGCGGGTAGGGAGACCCCCGCCTCCTGCAGAGGAAGCGGGGTATCATCATTGAGAAAAATCCCAATCAGAATTCCACGGCCAGTTGCAGGGTGACCGCATCTTTTGAGTCTTCTACATTGCCATCTCCGTTCTGGTTATTGTCATTCATATTCCCCGTGCAGGTATTCTGCAGAAATGGTGGTGGACTCGAACAGATCATAGCTGACCACAACACCATATTGTCTCTCAGGAAACAGCCCGAATATGTCCTTGGTCCCTTCGTATTTCACGGGAAGCTGGAGAGGATCCATGGGCCTGTACGCCAGTTCAACATTCCAGGCCACAGGTTTTGTTTCTGCTGGGTTGCCGTTCCGGTCAACGGCATACCTCATTTCCCCTGCATGGAAGTCGTCCATAGCAGTGATATACTCGGCCCCGAAACTGAAGTTGTTGTATTCGGCAACCAGGTACAGGGCCACTCCTCCCACATAGTCCCTGATCTGATTCACCTCGTCCTGGAGCGTATCCGTATCGGCAACGTTGTTCAGGTAGGATACCCCGGCCAGCAAAGAGAATCCTCCCAGAGTATCCTCCTGATTATGGACATTGGCATCGGCGAAAAAACCCTTGATCCTGCTCTCATCCTCCCCTTTCTTCTGTAGATCCCCATGAAACATCCCAGCAGCAAAAGAAAACCACTCTGCATCGTATCCCACTTCTGCTGCCGATTCCTGAATCTTAAAGACCTGGCAGGTTAGGGGATCAGATATGAACCACGAGTTCAATTCCCCGAAATGGGGATAATATTTCCCGGCCTGGAAATAGAAGTTATGGGTCTCCTCTACGCCGCCGAAACGGATGGTCCCCTCGTCAAGCCGCAGCCGGTCCTCGTCTTCATCTTCCTCGTACAGAAACACCACATGCCCGTTTGTGTATTTGTTTATCTGCGCGTCCGCGTGCAGTTCCACGGTGGAGAGGGTGATGTCATCATCCCTGGTGCTCGTGGATTTCCCCGTCCCGGGCTCTTTCACCTTGTGCTTCTCGCTTCCGTACTCCACCTCAATAGCACCGGAAAATGTGATCCTGTCGGTCCATTTCTCCTGCCCTTCTTCAGCAAACGC
>Ga0180301_10002473_pt1 | contig 14524 bp, 13 predicted proteins | sample GuaBasSediGuay16_FD_121797 | JGI IMG/M metagenome (GOLD analysis project Ga0180301, IMG submission 121797) | Subseafloor sediment microbial communities from Guaymas Basin, Gulf of California, Mexico - Guay16, Core 4569-2, 12-15 cm | ecosystem: Environmental > Aquatic > Marine > Hydrothermal...
CTGGAGATACTGCGGACCATACGCACCGAATCGGCAAGGGGGTCGCTATTAGACAATATCGACCGGACGCTGACCGGCATGGGCTCGCGACTGATGCGAACGTGGCTGTGCATGCCGCTTTGCGATGTTACACAGATTAAGCTCCGTCAGGACGCAATCGAAGAGTTCGTCAACAACGACGAATCCTGCCGGCGCGTTCGCCGGGCGCTGAAGAATATCTCCGACCTGGAGAGGATCGTCGCGCGGATAAGCACTTTTCGCGCCTCGCCGCGCGATCTGCTCGCCCTCGGCGCTACGCTGCGGACTATCCCTGAGCTTAGGGAGGTTCTGGCGTCCTGCAAGGCGACATTGACGGGCGATTTAGCCGGCGGATGCGACAGTATGGATGAACTGGCAGACCTGCTGGAAGCTGCAATAAAACCCGACTGCCCCACACACCTTCGCGACGGCGGGGTCATCAAGGCCGGTTTCAACGAGCAGCTTGACCGGCTCCACGGAGTCTCCGCCGACGGACGAAGCTGGCTGGCCGAGTATCAGCAAAGCCAAATCAAACGCACCGGCATCGCCAACCTGAAAATCGGCTACAACAAGGTCTTCGGCTACTACATCGAGATCAATCATTCCGCCGCCGACAGGGCGCCGGCAAACTACGTCAGGAAGCAGACCATCAAAAACGCCGAACGCTATATCACCGACGAACTCAAAAAGTACGAAGAACAGGTAATAGGCGCAAGCGACAAAGCCGTCGAATTAGAGCAGAAACTCTTCGAGCAGGTCCGCGCCGAATGTGCAAAGTACACAGGGCGCTTGCAGGCCCTGGCCGCGACGATCGCAAACTGCGACTGCATCACCGCCTTTGCGTTTCTGGCAAGGCGGAGGAACTACATCAGACCGAAAATCACAGACGACAAGACCCTCGTCATAAACGACGGCAGACACCCGGTCCTTGCCGAAACCCTTGGCAGCGAATTCGTCGCAAACGACGTCAGTCTCTGCGACGGCAGCGGAGATGTCGCCGTCATCACCGGCCCGAACATGGCGGGCAAAAGCACATATATCCGGCAGGTGGCGCTTCTGGTGCTGCTCGCCCAGACGGGCTCGTTTATTCCCGCCGCCTCCGCCGAAATCGGCGTCGTTGACCGGATATTCACCCGTGTAGGCGCATCGGATGAACTCATCCGCGGACAGAGCACGTTCATGGTCGAGATGACCGAAACCGCCAACATCATCAACAACGCCGGCGACCGCTCGCTGGTCATCCTCGACGAGGTCGGCAGGGGCACGAGCACCTACGACGGTCTGTCGTTAGCCTGGGCGATCACCGAATACATCGCAAACAAGATCAAATGCCGCACGCTCTTCGCCACCCACTACCACGAGCTGACCGAGCTTTCCGACCTGCTGGCCAACGTCAAAAACTGCAACGTCGCCATCCGCGAATGGGCCGACGACGTCATCTTTCTGCACAAAATCCTGCCCGGCGGAACGGACAAAAGCTACGGCATACACGTAGCCAAACTCGCCGGCGTCCCCAAAGCCATAACAAAACGAAGCGCAGAAATCCTCGCCGACCTGGAAAACACATTCGCAAAAGAGGCCCGCACCGAAAAACTCACCCCCCACAAAACCAGACAGCCGGACACCGACCTGCTCTTCATCCAGAAACACAAATCAATACTCGACAAACTAACCGACATAGACGTAAACAACCTCACCCCAATAGAAGCAATCAACCTCCTGGGGCAAATCAAAAAAGAGCTGGACAAAAACTAACGCCAACCACCTTCTCCCTTCGACATCGCAGAGGAAAAAGTAAGGATTTTGCGGCTTCATTTGGTTGAGAAGGGGGCAATGCCGAGGAGCAACCCATTCGGCCGCGCTCAGGGCAGGGTCATGATTGAGGTTGGCGCGGCAAATTGGCCTCGCAAAAGCGAGCCTGACGGTTGATTTTCGGGGCGAACATGTTATGATGACGTGCCTGACTTTTTTGTGGAGATCAATACATAATGCGAGCGGTGGCACAGCGGGTTAAAGGGGCAAGGGTCGAGGTCGACGGGCGGATTACAGGCTCAATCGAAACGGGCCTGATGGTCTTTTTGGGTGTGGGCGGAGACGACGATCTCGCCGACGGCGAGTTCATGGCGGACAAATTGGCGAATCTGCGTATCTTCGGCGATGACGAAGACAGGATGAATCTCAGTGTAAAAGACGCCGGCGGTGCGATACTCCTGATCAGTCAGTTCACGCTTTACGGCGACTGCCGCAAAGGCAGACGGCCCAGTTTCGACGCCGCAGCCGAACCGGAACAGGCGAAGAAATTGTACGAGGACACAATCGCGCTGATCCGGGCAAAGGGCGTCGCCGTGGAAACAGGCATCTTCGCCGCACGAATGCAGGTCTTCAGCCAAAACGACGGCCCGGTGACATTTATTTTGGACAGTAAGAAAAAGTTTTAGAAATCGCCCGGACAGGACACGCCTTCTTTGTCTCCCGGGCTCATCACCGCACTCAAGCCTTATCGTCCCGGCAGGCCTTTCTTATCGCTTCCAACTGGATAATTGTCTCTTTATCTCGCGGTCGATTCATGACCTGTTTTGCCTGAATCAGCGCCTCGATCGTCAAGACATTGAACTTCTCATCATCCACCTCAATCACCCGGCCGGCTTGATGACAGCTATTGAAATCTCCAACACCTTTAACATAACCGATGCAATCGAGTTGGCCAAGGTCGGTGTCAAGATAGAGATTGTTGAAATCCTTGCAGTTTTGCTCTGTCAGTTTCAGTTTTACCCTGCCGGGTGTCATCATGTGTACGGGGTGGAACTCGGCGAGGGCTTCCTGGAGCCGCAGCAAATTCTCAGTGGTGAATTCGCAACAAATCTCAAAGCCCTGTGTCACGGCGGCAGCGCCATACACAACTCCCGCAAAGCCGCCGATGATAACGAATCTGACTTGACAATGGTTCAATTTCGATAGCAGCGTGAGAAAATCCTGATTCATAGCCTTCCTGTATTGTGGAGTTTGCGAAATGTGTTCAGGGCGATCTGGTGCCGCCTGATGCGCTCGGCGACCGGACGATCGAGGTTTGCCAGCAGCATCGGGATATCGATGCCCCAGTCCCTGGCGGCGGCAACCTCTGGATACTTCTCGGCGAGGCGCCGGGCCCTTGTCTGTAAATCAACCTGTTTGTCGTCATCCGTGTCGGGCATTTGTCATGTGACCTTTCTCATCCGGATCCTGCAGAAGCGATCTTAACGCCGCCGCCGCAAAAAAGCAAGCATTCTGCTCAAACAGCAGGAAACAGGGCCTTTTGGCGCATTTGTGCAGGAAAACTGTTGATTTTTGGCGGATGAGCGTTTATATTCCGTTGCTGAGCGTAATTGGGCACCTGGACCCCTGTACAGAAGGAGAAACGAATGAGCCAAAAAGCAAATGCAATCGTGGCGCAATCGGGCGGGCCGACGGCCGCGATCAACTCCAGCGCCTGCGGTGTGATTCAGACGGCGATCAAATCGGACAAGATCGGGCGTGTTATCGGGGCGACGAACGGCATTTTGGGCGTGTTGAAGGAGGATCTGTTCGATATTTCGGCGGAAAGGCCGGAGACCATCGAGGCGTTGAAGCGCACTCCGGCGGCGGCGGTCGGGTCGTGCAGGTACAAACTCAAGTCGCTGGATGAGTCGCGGGCGGACTACGAACGGATATTGGAGGTGTTCAAGGCGCACGACATACATTATTTCTTCTACTGCGGCGGCAACGACTCGATGGACACCGCCGACAAGGTGAATAAATTGGCCGCCGACACCGGCTATGAACTGGTCTGCATGGGCGTGCCGAAAACGATTGACAATGACCTGGCGTGCACGGACCACTGCCCCGGCTACGGCAGTGTGGCGAAATATGTCGCAACCTGCGCAATGTCGGCGGGTAAGGACACCGAGGCGCTTTACACCACCGACACGTGCACTATTCTTGAAGTGATGGGCAGAAACGCCGGGTGGATCGCCGCGGCGACGGGGCTTGCCCGCCGGGTGGCGGAGGATTCGCCGCACCTGATCTATATGCCGGAAGCTCACTTTTCGTTTGAGAAACTCGTCGCCGACGTCAAGGAAGTCTATGCCGAGTTCGGCAGGGTGTTTATCGTCGCCGGCGAAGGGCTAAAGGACGCCGACGGCAATTACGTAACCGCCGACAGCGGCGCCTTCGGCAAGGACAGCTTCGGCCATGCCCAGTTGGGCGGAGTCGCCGAGATGCTAAAGGCCGTGATCGAAAAGGAAGTGGGCATCAAGGCGCGATTCAACAAGCTCGGAACCAACCAGCGATGTGCAATGCACTTTGCCTCGCTGACGGACGTAAACGAAGCTTACATGTGCGGCAAGGCGGCCGTTGAAAATGCACTGAGCGGCGCCAACGGCAAAATGATGACGCTTGTCAGAGACAATGGCCCTGCGTACAAGTGCACGACGGGCCTTGCCGACCTGAGCGACGTGGCCAACGGCGAAAAGAAGGTGCCCGCCGAATACATCAACGATACGGGCAACGGCGTTACCGCGGCGATGCTTGATTATGTAAGGCCGCTCGTGCAGGGCGAGGCGCCGATCACCGTAGGCGACGACGGCCTGCCGGTATTTATGAGATTCGAGCGAAAACCGTTAGAGAAGAAGTTGGCGGGGTATCTTGAGTAATCGAAAAAATGGCAACTGTCCCCTGTTTAGAGGAAGGATAATATGAGCGATTTATTTGATGTTAAAGACAAGGCGATAGTCATCACCGGCGGGGCCGGGGTGTTGTGCGGCACATTGGCAAAGGCGCTTGGGCGCCTTGGCGCCAAGGTATGTATTGCCGATTACGATGCGATTCGGGCCAAAGAGGTCTGCGCCGAGATCGCCGCCGAGGGCAACTTTGCAATTCCCGTCGAAGTGAATGTGTTAGAGAAGGATAAGGTGCAGGAGGCGTTTGAGTGCGCACTCGATAGCCTGGGGACTATTGACATCCTGATCAACGGCGCCGGCGGCAATAAGAAAGAGGCTACGACTTCACCGGATATGTCGTTCTTCGATATGCCCGCCGACGCTGTCCGTGCGGTGTTCGACCTGAATTGCCTGGGCACGATTTTGCCCAGCCAGGTCTTCGGCAAATATATGGCCGACAAAGGCGAAGGCGTGATACTGAATATTTCCAGCATGAACGCCTTTCGGCCTCTGACGAAGATCGCGGCTTATTCGGCGGCTAAGGCGGCCGTCAGCAACTTTACCCAGTGGCTGGCCGTGCACATGTGCCAAAACTATTCGAAGAACATTCGCGTAAACGCTATCGCGCCCGGATTCTTTCTGACACAGCAGAACCGCTTCCTGCTCATCGACGAAAAGACCGGCAAACCGACGCCGAGAGGCCAGTTAATCATCGACCATACGCCGATGGGCAGATACGGCGAGGCCGAGGAACTGGTTGGGACGACTTTGTGGCTCTTGAGCGACGCGGCAAAATTCGTTACCGGAATCGTCGTGCCCATCGACGGCGGATTCAGCGCATTTAGCGGGGTATAGTATTTGTGGTAACCGTTCACGAAAAAGGAACCACGAATGAACACGAATTGATTCTTAAGAAAGAAGTGTTTGATGTTGTTGGCTGTGCTATGGAGGTTCTCAATGGGCTTGGGCATGGTTTGCTGGAAAAACCATACGAAAATGCTTTAGTGGTTGAGCTTGGGCTGAAAAACATCTTGGTGAATCAGCAATCTCGATACGATTTGATGTATAAAGGCGTACAAGTTGGTGAATATATTCCAGACTTGATTACTCATGGAAAACTGGTTGTGGAAACAAAGGTAGTTGAGCGAATTACAAATCATGAATTGGGTCAAATGATGAACTACTTAAAGATCACGGGCTTGAAAGTTGGACTTATTCTGAACTTCAAGCATTCGAAACTGGAATGGAAAAGAATTGTTTGTTAAAAAATATAAATCCCAAATACAACTCAATAGACATAAAAGCGAAGTATGGACAATATTAGTGTTCATTAGTGTTTATTCGTGGTTCTCTGCAGTGTAAACGAATACGTATTTTTTTATTGATTATTGTTGATTGGAATTTGAAATGGCTGATAATGATCCGGCGAGACCGTTAAAGGAACTTCAACCGACCAAGGAATTTTTTGTTGGAATCGATTCGGACGGGTGCGCGTTCGACTCGATGGGAATCAAACAGCGTGAGTGTTTTTGTCCGATGCTGATAGGGTATTTCGGCCTTCAGCCGGTGGCCCAGGCCGCCCGCGAGTGTAAGGATTTTGCAGACCTTTTCAGCAAGACAAGGGGCGCCAACCGGCACAAGACCTCCGTGCGCATCATAAGAGACCTGCTGCCGGAGCACCCGATGGTCAGAGAACGCGGCTTTGAGGTTCCCGCATACCCGCACTATTACAGGTGGGTGGACGACCCCGACAGCCTCCTGAGCAACGACGGGCTCCGGCAGGAAATCGCACGGGTAAACGGCGAGGCAAGAAAGGAACTCGAACTTGTCCTCAAGTGGAGCCTCCGCGTAAACGAGATGGTAACCGAGATCGTCCGCGACCTGCCGCCGTTTCCGTATGTTCGCGAATGCCTCGAAAAGATGCAGGGCAAAGCCGATGTCATCGTGTGTTCGGCGACTCCCAATGAAGCCCTGATGCGCGAGTGGCAAGAGCACGACATCGCAAAGTACGTAAGCGTCATCGCCGGCCAGGAGATGGGCAAGAAGGCCGAACATCTCAACTACGCGACAAACGGCAAATACGCCGAAAACCACGTTCTCATGATAGGCGACGCGCCCGGCGATCTAAAAGCCGCCAGGGCCAACAACGTGCTGTTCTACCCGGTCAATCCGGGCAATGAGGCCGAGTCATGGAAGCGATTTCACGACGAAGCGTTCGACAAATTTATTAACGGCGAGTATGCCGGCGACTATGAGGCGAAGGTCATCGCCGAGTTCGACTCTTACTTGCCCGAACTGCCGCCGTGGCGGAAATAGGGAAACCGCGTGGATACCGATATCACTGTTGTTGGCGCAAAGCTTTACTTTATTCCGGTCCGGACACGTGTGCCGCTGAAGTTTGGGCCTGAGACGTTGACGTCGGTGGTCTGCGAGCGCGTGTGCATGACGGTGGCGGGCAAGGACGGCCAGACGGCGACCGGCTGGGGAGAGACGCCGCTCAGCGTACAGTGGGTCTGGCCGAGTGCGTCGGGTTACAATGAGCGGTGCGAGGCCTTAAAGGATTTCTGCAAGGTGCTCTGTCGCCAGTGGGCAAAATTCGACGGCACAGGTTGCGCCATTGAGGTCGGCAGCGACTTTATTGACGGCAAATTAGGCAATCTGCTCGATGACTTCAACGCCAGACGCAGCGGCGAAGCTATGGGCCGATTAGCGGGGCTGGTTTGCTGTTCGGCGTTCGACATCGCCCTGCACGACGCCTTCGGGCAACTGCTGCAAAAGGATATCTACTCGACGTACACGCGCCGGTTTATGAACCGCGATCTGGCGGCGTTTATTGCCCCGGCCGATGACGCCGACGTTTGCTTCGAGGGTAAGCACCCCGCTGATTTTCTCGATCCCCGCCCCGCCGAGACAATGCCTGCCTGGCATCTCGTGGGGGGCAAGGATCTGCTGGACGAATCCGAGTTGACAGGCGATGAGCCTGACGACGGTTATCCGGTGCTTCTTGCCGACTGGATTCGACGGGACGGACTGACATGCCTTAAGGTCAAACTGCGGGGCAACGATGCGGCGTGGGATTACGATCGGCTTGTCAAGGTGGGGACCATTGCGATTGATAACGGCGCCCTTTGGCTGACGAGCGATTTTAATTGTACGGTGACCGATCCGGCTTACGTCAACGACATCCTTGACCGACTGCTCGCCGAGCATCCGAGAATCTGGCGGATGATCCTTTATGTCGAGCAGCCTTTTCCGTATGACCTGGAGGCGCACGCCATCGACGTGCACAGCGTGTCGGCGCGAAAGCCGCTGTTTATGGACGAAAGCGCCCACGACTGGAAAATGATCCGCTTAGGTCGCAGCCTGGGCTGGACGGGCGTGGCGCTTAAGACGTGCAAGACGCAAACCGGCGCAATCCTGAGCCTGTGCTGGGCGAAAGCGCACGGAATGGCGCTTATGGTGCAGGATTTGACCAACCCGATGCTCGCCCAGATTCCGCACGTGCGCCTTGCCGCTCATGCCGGCACAATCATGGGAGTGGAGACCAACTCCATGCAGTTCTACCCGGCCGCCAGCGCCCCCGAAGAGGCGATTCATCCCGGACTCTATCAACGACGACACGGACGACTGGACCTTTCGAGCATCAAGGGGCCGGGATTTGGTTACAGACTCAGTGAAATAAAAAGACAATTGCCCGAACCGGCGGCGGCTTTTGCCCAATAGATCAATCGCATTTACAGAGGGAATTATGAAAACATGGAATATCGGAGTAGTGGGCGCAGGCCTGATCGCGGACTTTCACGCCCGCGCTATTAATGACATCGACAACGCCAGACTGATCGGCTTTTGCGACAGCGGATCGGGACATGCCAGGGAATTGGCCGACAAATACTCATGCCGGGCCTTTGCCGATTACCAGGAGATGGTCGACGCCGACGATATCGACATTTTGGCGATTGCCACGCCGAGCGGATTTCACGCCGAACCCACTATTGCCGCCGCGCAGGCGCACAAGCACGTGATATGCGAAAAGCCGCTGGAAGTAACGCTGGATCGCATCGATGCGATGATCGCCGCCCACGACAATGCCGGTACGCAATTAGGCGGGATATTCCCGTACCGCTTCAACGACGCGATGGTGCCCCTGCGAAAGGCGATCGATTCGGGGCGGTTCGGCGTGATCACCTACGCCGGAGTTTACGTGCCCTGGTGGCGGACGGACGAGTATTACAAAGATTCATGGCACGGCACGTGGAAGCTCGACGGCGGCGGGGCATTGATGAACCAGTCCATCCACATGATCGACCTGCTCTGCCACCTCATGTGCCCGGTCGAGAGCGTCCAGGCCTACGCCCACAACCTCGGCCATCCGCAGATCGAGGCCGAAGATACGGCGGTCGTGAGTCTGCGATTTGCCAGCGGCGCCGTCGGGATTATTTACGGCACGACGGCCTCCTGGCCGGGCCAGTTCCGCAGATTCGAGATAACCGGCACAAAAGGCGCCGTCGTCTATCTGGAAGACAGCTTCACCGTCTGGCGGTTCGCCGAGGAAACCGCCGAAGACGACCAGATTCGAGCCAGGTTCGGCGATATCTCAGGCGGCGGCGGAGTAGCGGACCCGGCGGCTATCGATTACGAAAACCACACAAGAAATTTCAAAGCTTTCATAGATTCACTTGAAACCGGCGAAGAATTCAGTATAAATGGACAACAAGCCCGAAAGGCGGTCGAACTAATAGTGGCAATATACGAATCCGCCCGCGAGCAGAAGTGTGTGAAATTGAGTTAGAGGACGGTTAGTTTGGTGATATCGAGAGAAAATAAGGACGGTCAGGTCGAGATGGCTCAGGCCGCAAGTGCGGTCGAAGAGTTCTTTGCGCAGAATGACTATACGGCAAAGCGGCTTCTGCTGATCGTGCCGGACAACACCCGCTCCGGGCCCATAGGCGAGGTCTTCAAGATGATCTTCGACGCCGTCGCCGACAAGGCCGCGGCGCTGGATGTGCTTGTGGCGCTGGGAACGCATCAGCCGATGACGGTCGAGCAGATTTGCACGCGGCTTTCGATATCTGGCAAGGAGCGCAAGAGCAAGTACCGGTCGATTAAGTTCTTCAATCACGAATGGGACAAACCCGAGACCTTCGCTACAATCGGGCAGATCGGCGCCGATGAAATCAGCGAAATAAGCGACGGCCTGTTTGCAGAAGAAGTCGATGTCAGGATCAATAAGCTCATCTTCGACTACGATGAGTTCTTCATATTAGGCCCTGTTTTTCCGCACGAAGTGGTGGGCTTTTCGGGCGGGCACAAGTACGTTTTTCCCGGAGTCGCCGGCGCCGAGATCATCAACTTTTTCCACTGGCTCGGCGCCGTCATCACCAACCCGTGGGTAAACGGCAACAAGTGGACCCCCACCAGAAAAGTCGTCGAAAAGGCCGCATCTTTCATCGACGTGCCGCGAAAATTCTTTGCCGTCGTCGCCGTAAACAATCAACTCAAAGGCCTCTATATCGGCGACGTCGCGGATGCGTGGGAAAAGGCGGCCGATCTTTCCGAGCAGGTGCACATCATCTACGTCGAGAAGCCATACAAAACGATACTCGGCATCGCACCGGAGATGTACGACGATATCTGGACGGCGGGCAAGGTCATGTACAAGCTCGAACCGGTAGTCGCCGACGGCGGAACATTGATTATCTACGCGCCGCACATCACCGAGATCAGCTATACGCACGGCAAAATACTCGATGAGATCGGCTATCACACGCGGGACTACTTCCTGAAGCAATGGGACAAATTCAAGGACTTCCCGCGCGGCGTAACCGCCCATTCCACCCACGTCAAGGGTATCGGAACGTTCGTCGACGGCGTCGAAAAACCGAGGGTCAATGTGATTCTCGCCACGCAGATTCCCCAGGAACGCTGCAAAAAAATAAATCTGGGATACATGAATCCCGATGAGATTAATATCGCTGATTACGAAAACAAAACCGACCAGGGGATGCTCGTGGTGCATCATGCCGGCGAACTGCTGCACCGTTTGAAAAGCGGGTATATACCGAGCATTCCGAAAGAATAAAAAAGATAAAAATAGCCACAGAGGGCACAGAGGCCACAGAGTTTGTTAATAATTATTTTACTCTCTGTGAACTCTGTGTCCTCTGTGGCAAAATATTCCGGTCCCGGCTTCGCCGGGTTAACAAATTGAAATTTGTAAGGGAGTAAGTAAAATGTCACAAGCGGATATAGGCCTCGTGGGCCTGGCGGTAATGGGAGAGAACTTCATTCTCAATATGGAAAGCAAGGGCTTTACGGTTGCCTGTTTCAACCGCACGGTCTCGAAGGTCGATACTTTCATCGAGGGTCGCGCCAAAGGCAAAAACATCATCGGCTGTCATTCGATCGAGGAGTTCGTCAAGAGCCTCAAGCGGCCGCGCAAGGCGATGCTGCTGGTAAAGGCCGGTCCCGCCGTGGATGCGTTTATCGAGCAGATACTGCCGCTGCTGGACGACGGCGACATAATCATCGACGGCGGCAATTCGCATTTTCCCGACACGATCCGCCGGTGTGAGTATGTCGAAAGCAAGGGCAAGCTGTATGTCGGAACGGGTGTATCGGGCGGTGAAGAAGGAGCGCTTAAAGGGCCGTCGATTATGCCCGGCGGCAGTGGCGGCGCGTGGGAACATGTAAAACCCATCTTCCAGAAATGCTCCGCCCACACCGACGCAGGCGAGCCCTGCTGCGACTGGATCGGAGAAGGCGGCGCAGGCCACTTCGTCAAGATGGTCCACAACGGCATCGAGTACGGCGACATGCAGATGATCTGCGAGACGTACCAGATGATGAAAGCCGGCCTGGGCATGACTAACCGGCAAATGCACGAAGTCTTCACCGAGTGGAACGCCGGCGAACTGGATTCCTACCTCATCGAGATCACGCGGGACATCTTAGGCTACAAAGACGAAGACGGCAACGAAGTTATCGACCTCATCCTCGATACGGCCGGGCAAAAAGGAACCGGCAAGTGGACCGGCATCGCCGCGCTCGATCTGGGACAGCCCCTGACGCTGATCGGCGAAGCGGTCTTTGCAAGATGCCTTTCGGCGTTGAAGGATCAGCGGGTTGCAGCATCAAAGGTGCTGTCCGGACCGACGGCGAAGTTCTCCGGCGACAAGGCTGCATTTGTCAACGACCTGCGGCAAGCGCTTTATGCATCGAAGATCGTCAGCTACGCACAGGGCTATCAACTCATGCGTGCCGCCGCCGAACATTACAAATGGAACCTCAACTACGGCGGTATCGCACTCATGTGGCGCGGCGGCTGTATCATCCGCTCGGCATTTTTGGGCAAAATCAAGGAAGCGTTCGACAAGAATCCCGAACTGGAGAACCTCCTCCTCGATCCGTTCTTCAAAGATGCGGTAGAAAACGCCCAAACTTCCTGGCGTAAGGTCGTAACAACCGCAGTCGAAATGGGCATTCCAATTCCGGCAATCAGTTCGGCATTGGCGTTCTTTGACGGGTATCGCGCCGAAAGGCTGCCCGCCAACCTCCTCCAGGCCCAGCGGGATTACTTCGGCGCCCACACATACGAGCGTGTGGACAAGCCCCGGGGCGAGTTCTTCCACACCAACTGGACCGGCAGAGGAGGCACAACCGCGGCCTCAACGTACATAGCATAAAGTGTTTTCGACACCCTGTCGAAAAAGATATAAGCCCCGCAAGTATCGTCTTGCGGGGCTTTTTTCACGTACAATCCGCCCTCAAACGCAAAATTTCCTTCCCCAGTGACATACAGTTGACACTGCTTTCGGAATTTCCTTGACTTTTCCGATTCAGTACCGGTTATAGTACGGCAATTGCAGATAATTACTGCGGCAGGCGTATCCGGACCGGCTTCTCCGGCGTCTCGTCCACGGAATGGTGAATATTCAGGGGCAATCACGATGCTTGAGACAAGACATGGCATTATTAGCAGCATCCACCATCATATTAAAGGTTATGGCGGGCGGTATCATGAGTGGTGCGTGGGTATCTGCAGTACGAAAGATCGGGAGTTTCTCCATGCACGGCAGGCCGACTCGGATTCGCTGATCTTCAGAAAGGCCCAGTCGCCGGAAGATGCCCAATCGGTGATGGCCTATTTTATCTATATTTACCAACTCAGCCGCGCCGCCAACAGCAGCGATAACGGAAACAGCGACATCGTTTTCACATACAAAGCAGACTAAACATCTGGCGTTCTGCCTTGACACACCGATGAGGCTCCGTTATGATGTCCGGCACTTGTATCATTATGATTTGGGAGAGTGAATAATGCCGGAATTTATGTCTGAGGATTTTCTGCTGCAAACGGAAACCGCGCGGGTTCTTTACCACGAGCATGCCGCCGGGATGCCGATTTACGATTACCACTGCCATGTGATCGCCGCCGAGATTGCCGACGACCGGCAGTTCGAGAATATGACGCAGGTCTGGCTGGCGGGCGACCACTACAAATGGCGCGCCATGCGCACCAACGGCGTCGCCGAGCGTTATTGCACCGGGGACGCGAGCGACTGGGAAAAATTCGAGCAGTGGGCGGCGACCGTGCCGGCCTGCCTGCGGAATCCGCTGTATCACTGGACGCACCTGGAGTTGAAACGTCCCTTCGGCATTACGGGAAAACTGCTCGGCCCGGACACGGCCAGGGAAATCTACGACGCCTGCAGCGAGATGCTCACTACGCCGGAATTCAGCGTGCGCAATATCATGCGGAAGATGAATGTCAAGCTCATCTGCACGACGGAGGACCCGCTTGACAGTCTCGAACATCACGCAAAGATTCGCGACGACGGCTTTGAGATCAAGGTCCATACCGCGTGGCGGCCGGACAAGGCGATGGCCGCCGAGAATGTCCCGCTGCTCAATACCTGGATCGACAGACTGCAGGAAATCGCCGATGTCTATGTCGCCGATTACGACTCCTACCTGACCGCCCTCCGCAGACGACACGACGAATTCCACGCCAACGGCTGCCGTCTGAGCGACCACGGCCTGGAGGCGGCGTTTGCCGACGACTACACCGCAAGGGAAATCGCCCTTATCTTCGAGAGGATTCGTTCCGGCAAGTCCCTGAACGCCGTCGAGATCGGCAAGTTCAAATCGGCCATGATGGTCGAGTTCGCCCTGATGGACCACGAAAAAGGCTGGGTCCAGCAGCTTCATGTCGGCGCCATGCGAAACAACAACACCCGCTTCTTCAAGGCGCTCGGTCCGGACACCGGCTTTGACTCCATCGGCGACTATCTTACCGCCGCGCCGCTGTCGAGATTTCTCGACCGGCTCGACTCGCAGGACAAGCTGGCCAGGACCATTCTGTACAATCTCCACCCGCGCGACAACGCAGTAATGGCGACGATGATCGGCAACTTCCAGGACGGCTCGACGCCCGGCAAGATGCAGTTCGGCTCGGGGTGGTGGTTTATGGACCAAAAGGACGGCATGATCAACCAGATCAACACACTATCCAATATGGGCCTCCTGAGCAGATTCGTCGGCATGCTGACCGATTCGAGGAGCTTTTTGTCCTACCCCCGACACGAATACTTCCGCCGCATCCTCTGCAACATCATAGGCAACGACGCCGAAAACGGCGAACTGCCCGGCGACATGAAGCTGTTGGGCCAAATGGTGGAAGACATCTGCTACAACAACGCCAAAAACTACTTCCCAATGGAATGCGATTAGTCGTTGACGACCTCGGCCATCGCCTTGAGGTTTTCTATTGGTGTGCCCGGTGAGACCCCTCCGCCGGGTGAGATGAGGATCGGGCCGTAACGGTCCGCCTTGTC
>Ga0180301_10002474_pt1 | contig 14524 bp, 13 predicted proteins | sample GuaBasSediGuay16_FD_121797 | JGI IMG/M metagenome (GOLD analysis project Ga0180301, IMG submission 121797) | Subseafloor sediment microbial communities from Guaymas Basin, Gulf of California, Mexico - Guay16, Core 4569-2, 12-15 cm | ecosystem: Environmental > Aquatic > Marine > Hydrothermal...
GTAAGCAAGGTGTACTCTTAATTGATGCGTTCTTCCTGTATAAGGCTTAAGTTCCAGAACGCTAAAAGCCGGCGTTCGTTTTAAAGTACGGTAATAAGTCTTTGCGTATTTGGCGGATTCGTTAAAACCTACGGACATATTTTTCCTTTTATAAGGATGCCGGCCGATGGGTAGTTCGATTACATGCTCCTGGAATTCCATCTTGCCCTTTACCAGGGCAACGTAAATACGCTGGATGCTGTGTTTGGCAAACTGCCGGCTAAGCCGAAGGTGGGCGTAATTATTCTTCGCTATAACGATTAATCCTGATGTCTCTTTATCCAATCTGTGTACAATACCAGGCTTTGCGGGATTAATATCCGATAATTCGTTAAAACGGTACAGCAGGGCGTTTACCAGGGTATGTTTAAGATTGCCCGGGGCAGGGTGTACGACCAGACCCGAAGGCTTATTTATTACTGCCAGATCATTATCTTCGTAAACGACCTCCAATGGTATATTTTCGGCAGCCAGGGACAGTTCTTTTTTACCCTCTATGTGTATGCGCAGCCGCTGGCCGGATTTTAATTTATAGTGCGGCTTTAGTGAAACTTTTTTTCCCCCGGGAAGCAGCTCTTCTAATTCAACAGATCCGTTTTTAATAAATTTCTGCACAAAGGTGCGCGAAAACCCAAGATTATTTTTTTGAGAAAAATCCATTATGCATATATCCAGGCGCTTTCCTTCATTTTCAGGCAAGACTTCTAACCTATATTCTTTCATTTACTTTACGCTTTTTAATCATTAACAGCTTAAGAGATGAAAGCAGAAATATCAAAAGGCTTAATACCTGAAATAAGGTTAACCCTGAGAATACGACCGGGTTATCCGCGCGCAGGAATTCCATGATAAACCTCATCAAGGAATAAAGCGCCAGGTAAGAAAAGAATATCTCACCCTTTCTGTGCGGCCTCTCTTGTACATATCTTAAAAAGATATAGATTAGGATTAAAAGAAGAGAAGAATAAAGTTGGGTAGGAATTAAAACTGCGTCGTGTACCGGGAAATATATACCGAATCTAGAGGCCTTTCCATAACAACACCCGTTTAACAGGCATCCGGTTCTTCCTATCGCCTGGCCCAAAGCCAAAAACGGAATAACCAAATCTAGAGTATTATAAACTGAAAGGCCTTTCTTCTTTAAATATATTATCGCAGTGGTCACTCCGGCGAGCAAGCCGCCGTACCAGGAGAGCCCTCCGTAATTCAACATAACTATCTGCGAAGGATGTTTTACATAATAACCTGAATTTTCAATAACAAAAAAAAGGCGGGCTCCTATTATGCCTAAAATAAAAACCAGGAATAAAAAATCAAAAATAAAATCCAGTTTGATATTTTCTTTTTTAGCCCTTTTGGTTACCAGCCAAGAAACAACAATAAAAGCAATAGCAAGCATAAGGCCGTAGGAGTAAATTGTAAATGGTCCGATTTTGCAGATAATTGGATACATTTTGTATTGATTAATATTTGGGGTCACAAAGGCGCCAAGTCACCAAGTCAGAAGATTATATCAAATAATTAAAGTAAAAATTCTTAAGAACTAAAGCTGTTTTTTGCTAACTGCTTGTGGCCTTGTGACTTTGCAACCTGCTGCCCATTATTTCATTCCCTTAAGAATCGTCCAACCCAAAAGTACCGCTCCGATAGTTATAGCGCTGTCGGCAATATTGAATACCGGCCAAATGCGAAAATCCAGAAAATCAACCACATACCCTAAAAAGATACGGTCGATAAGGTTGCCCAGGCCGCCGGCAAGAATGAGGCTTAAAGCAAAAACCTGTAAAGAAATTTTTTTTTCTTTGTAATCCCTGATTGCCAGTAAGACTAAAATAATCGCAAATATAGAAGTAAATACAAATAAAGGAATCTGCCCTTTAAGAAGCCCAAAGGCTGCGCCGCGGTTATAGACAAGAGTAAAATGGAAAATCCCTTTTATTACGGGAAAGCTTTTATTTAATATCAAATTATTAGTAGCAATGAGTTTGGTAAGCTGGTCTAAAAAAAGGACGATAAATATGATGATAAAAATCATCAAAGAGGGATATTAGGATTTTTCTTTCTTTTCTTGGCACTTAACACAAAGCCGCGCGTAAGGAACAGCTTTTAATCTGCTTTTTGAAATGGTATTTTTACAATCTTCGCAGGTACCGAACGTCCCCTCTTCTATTCTTTTGAGGGCATCTTCAAGTTCGTACATCATCTTCCTATCATTGGAAGCTAAGCCCAAAGAAAATTCTCTATCATAGGTATCGGTGGCCACATCAGCCATATGATAAGTATATCCTGAGATATCGCCTGCGGCGTCCTTTTGGGATTTCTTTAATATATCTTCGCTTATGTGCTTTATCCCGTCTAAAATTTCCTCTTTCATCTTTAAAATGAGTTTTTGAAAATAAAGTACGTCTTTCTTGTTGAATTTCCTCTTTCCCGAATTTCCTGATTTTCTTACTGCCGCTTCGGGATCACGGCGGCTCTGTTTTTTAATTTTTAATTTTCGGCACAATTTATTTTCCCCCTATGGCTAGAATGCATTTTTCGCAAAGCGCAATGTATTCTTTATCCTTGCCTACCGAGGTAGAATAATTCCAGCAGCGCTGGCATTTTTCGCCTTCGGCTTTTTTAACCTCTATGATGATGTCAGGATAAGCGCTTTTATTCAAGCCCTTTTCTTTATCAGCTTTTATATCTTTTTCAAATACAGCTTCTACGCTTGAGACCTTAAATATCTCACAAAGGTCGGTTTTAAAGCTTTCTAAATATTTATAACGATTTTGGTCGTTTGTCAATAATTTTATTTTAGCATCGAATGAACTGCCGATGATTCCCTGCGAGCGCTTTTCTTCTAAAGCCAAAGTAATATCGGCGATCAGACCAAAAATTACTTTAAATTTTTCTTCAATTTTTTCGCCCCTACTGAATAAAGGATTTTTCTCAGGCCAACTTAAAAGGTGAACGCTGCTAATTTTTGCGCTCTCTTTATCTTTAGGCATATGTTCAAAGACTTCCTCAGAGGAAAATACCAATATCGGAGAAATTATCCGTACCAGGACATTCAAAACCTCAAAGATAGTGGTTTGCGCAGCTCTTCTTTGGCTGGAGTCAGCGGCATAGGTATAGAGCCTGCCCTTAACCATATCCAGATAATACATCGAAAGTTCCTGGTTACAAAATTCATAAATTTCCTTGTAAGCCTTATAAAACTGAAATGCCTCATACTTACAGCTTACGCTTTCCAATAGTTGCTCCAACTTAAAAAGCAGCCATTTATCTATTTCTCTTAGTTCTTCATAACTTTTTTTATTTTTATCGGGATCGAAATCGAAAAGGTTGCTTAAAATAAACCTCAGGGTGTTTCTTATCTTCCGGTAGGCCTCTGATAACCTGGCCAGAATCTGCGGCGAAATTCTTATATCCTCGTTGTAATCGCTTGAAGCAACCCATAACCTCAAAATATCCGCGCCGTAATCTTTAATAATATCCTGGGGAGAAATAACGTTTCCTTGAGATTTGGACATTTTCTTGCCCTCGGCATCTACTACAAAGCCGTGGGTGAGTACAGCTTTAAAAGGTGATTGCCCATCAATACATATGGCCGGAATCAAAGAAGACTGAAACCACCCCCTGTGCTGGTCAGAACCCTCTAGGTAAAGGGCAGAGGGAAACTCCAACTCTTTTCTTTTCTTTAGGACTGCCTGATGACTAACCCCGGAATCAAACCAGACATCCAGAATATCCGTTCCCTTGGAAAAACTATCTTCCTTGCAGATAGGACAATGATAATCCCTGGGCAGAAAGTCGCTTAATTCTCTCTTAAACCAGCTATCTGTTCCTTCTTTAGCCACAAATTTGGCAAAATTTTCTATAACCCTTACTTCTAGGATTTCCTCCCTGCAATTATTACAGGTAATAGCCGGAATCGGAACACCCCAGAATCTTTGGCGGGAAAGACACCAGTCCGGTCTTAAGCTTACCATAGTGCGGATGCGCTCTTTACCCGATTCGGGAATCCATTGAATATTTTTTTCGATAGTCTTAAGGACCTTTCTCCTCAAGCCTTGCCTGTCAATTCCTAAAAACCACTGCCGGGTAGCCCTGAAGATAATCGGCGCCTTACACCGCCAGCAATGCGGATAAGAATGCTTTACTGTAGTTTCAAAAAGCAAAATACCGAGTTGTTTCAACTTATCTATAATAGCCGCATTCGCCTGGTAAACATTCTGGCCTTTAAACTCACCTGCTGTATGGTCAAATTTGCCCTGTTTATCCACCGGCATAACCGTGTCTAACTTATATTTTAGGCCGGTCAAATAATCCTCGTTTCCATGGCCAGGAGCAGTATGCACCAATCCGGTTCCTTCTTCAGCGGAAACATAATCCGCAAGCACTAAACTGCCTTTTCTTTGTACAAAAGGATGAGTATAAATTAACCCTTCTAAATCTTTACCCTTAAAACTTTCTATTTTTCTAATCTCTCTGAGGCCTATTGAAGAAAGTTCCTGCTGCCTACATTCAGCAATTAACAAATCGCCCTTATCGGTTTCATAATGCGCGTAGTTAAATTCCGGATGCGCTGCTATCGCCACATTAGCAAGCAGAGTCCAGGGGGTAGTCGTCCAGATAACAGCGAAAATATCCTTTTTAAAAATCCTGTTTTTTTCTAACTTAAATTTTACATATATCGAAGGCGAGGTATGTTCTTCGTATTCTACCTCAGCCTCAGCCAATGCAGTCTCGCATTTGAAACACCAGTTTACCGGCTTCAATCCCCGGTAGATGTAATCTCTCTGCTTCAGTAAGCTCAATGACTTGACTATCGCTTCTTCGTAATCGTAAGATAACGTCAGGTAAGGATTTTCCCAGTCCCCAAAAACACCGAGTCGTTTAAATTCTTCCTTCTGTATATGAACATACCTAAGCGCATAATCATGGGCTTGTTTACGAAAATCTATCTGGCTGATTTGATTTTTATTTATTTTCAATTCCTTAAATAATTGGTGCTCTACCGGTAGACCGTGGCAATCCCAACCGGGAACATAAGCAGCGTCAAACCCGAACATAGTTTTAAACTTTACAATGATATCTTTAAGAATTTTATTCAAGGCGTGCCCTATATGTATGTCTCCGTTAGCATAAGGAGGGCCGTCGTGGAGTATATATTTCTTTTTACCCGCGGACTTAGCGCAAATTAAACTGTATATATTCTTATCCTGCCAGCTCTTTAGGATAAGAGGCTCCTTATCTGGAAGGTTTGCCTTCATTGGAAATTCGGTTTTAGGTAGATTAAGTGTAGATTTGTAATCCATATTTTATTTAATAACCAATTAACAAATCCCCTGCCTGCCGGCAGGCAGGCAAACACCAAATATTTGGTTATTGCTGCTTGGTTATTGGTTATTTTCTATTTTTATATACTTTCCTATAATAACATCCAGATCTTTTTTAACTCTATCGGGAATAAGTTTTTTGTCGGTTATGATTGCATATTTAAGCGCATCTTTGCAGGCGCATTTTCTTTCTGGCGGAAGATTCTTTATCGTTGCCAGCAGTATTTTTTTTGCATTTTCGATGTTCCTGCCTAAATTCTCGATTACCATATCTATGGTTACACTTTCGTGTGCCGGATGCCAGCAGTCATAATCTGTCACCGCAGCCAAAGTAGAATAGCAAATTTCCGCTTCTCTGGCTAATTTTGCCTCCGCCATATTAGTCATTCCGATTATATCTATATTCCAGCTGCGATAAAGGCAGGATTCAGCCAAGGTGGAAAAGGCAGGGCCTTCCATATTAATATACGTACCTTTTTTATGTATGCTTAATTCTAAAGATTCCCCCGCCTTGTAAATCTCGCTGCTTAACTCACTACAGATTGGATGCGCAAAAACAATGTGAGCGACTATTCCCCGGTCAAAAAAAGTCATCTTACGGGCCTGATTAGTGCGGTCAACAAACTGATCTACCACTACAAAGTCCAAAGGCTTAAATTCTTCTTTTAAACTGCCGCAGGCAGTAACCGATATAATCCTTTCTACGCCTAATTTCTTCATGGCATAAATATTTGCCCGGTAATTTATTTCGCTCGGCGATATACGATGCCCTGCTGCATGGCGCGGCAGAAAGACAACTTCTTTACCTTCAAGTATTCCTACGGTTAATTTATCCGAAGGCTCGCCAAAGGGAGTCTCAACCTCAACCTGCCAAGCGTCCTTAAATCCTTCTATCTTGTACAGACCGCTTCCGCCGATAATTCCAATCTTTGCCATAACTTACCCCTCTTTAGATAATTCCTCTGACCTTTTTTTTGCAGCTAGAACAGCTTCCTCCAGCGTTCCGCCGCTAGCAAGCACTTTTAAGCCGGCCTCGGTTGTCCCGCCCTTGGAAGCGACCATATCTTTCAATTGTTGGGGCGTGATATGCCAAACCTCTGTAGTTGCCAAAGCACCCCAGGTAGTCAAAGTAGCGAGCTCAAAAGCCTGCTCGCTGGAAAAACCCGCTCCTTGCGCTGCTTTTGTAAACTCCGGAATAAAGATTTTAACGCTGAACTCCTGCCATTTATCCTTAGGCATATTTTCAAGGCGCGCCGCCCAAAAACCCGGCCCGCTACCGGAAACCGAAGTCACCGCATCCATCATTTTTTCTTCAAAAATAAAAGTTTTGCCTAAAAACTTAAATAACTTATTAGCGATCTTTAAATCTTTTCTGTTTGATGAGGAACCCTGGCATATACAACTTATTCCCTTCCCGATTCTGGAGGCAATATTCGGCATTACCCTTATTACTCTTGCTTCCGGAACAATTTTTTCAATATAGCCTGTCTTTATTCCTGCGGCAATTGAAATGAGCAATTTTGCTCTGACAGCCTTTTTGATTTCAAGCAATAAATCCCGGAAGTCAGTAGGCTTAACCGCTAATATCGCAACATCCGCATTTTTTATCAAATCTGAACCACTCTGGGCCACGTTTACCCCTTTAAGCTGCTGGAGTTTGGATTTGTCTTTATCGAATATAAAAATACGGTACTCTAATCGTAAACGCTGTGCCAGCGCAGAACCCATATTTCCCGCTCCGATTATACCGATTTTTTTTCTAAGAAATTTTAACATGCGCATTTAACCTTCGAATATAGCTCTGCCTAACCTGAGCATATCAGCGCCCTCTTCTACAGCTACTTCAAAATCATCAGTCATACCCATTGATAATATTGAATACGGAGTAGGCAATATCGAGTAGCGGGTAATTTCATCTTTTAGCTCTCTTAAGCGCTTGAAATAGGGACGTGTTTTTTCAGGAGCATCAAACAACGGAGCAATTGTCATCAGACCCTTTATATTAAGATTTTTTAATTCTGCTATTTTTTTTATAACCTCAAGGCAACCCTTGAGTTTTAATCCGAATTTAGTAGTCTCTCCGGAAGTACTTATCTGAAGCAAAATATCCTGTATTTTATTGATCCTGGCAGCCTGCTTATCTATTCCAATAGCTAAGCGCAAACTATCTACTGAATGAATAAGGTCAAATATTCCAACTGCCTGCTTAACTTTATTTGTCTGTAGATGTCCTACCATATGCCATTTCACAGAACACGAAGAATCGGATACGGAATACCGAGTGAACTTTAAAACGCCTTCCTTAACTCTATTTTCGCCAATATCGCTAATGCCTGCTTCAGTTACCTCCTTTATCTGTTCAAGAGTTCTACCTTTGCTGATAGCTACGATAGTAATTGAAGCGGGATCACGGTTTATTTTAGAACAGATATTTGATATACGTCTGCGTATTTCAAAAATTCTATCTTTAATCTTAGACACGGTATTAAAAATAACTCTTTCAATTGTAGAATATTATACCTCAGAAAAGTAACGGGTCAAACAAAAGTATAAATTGCCCGCCATAATCATTGGCAGATCACTTTAAGCTGTGGCTGGAGTTTAAAAATATTCCTGATATATTTCTTTAGCCTTAGCCATTATCTTATGGAAAGGATTTTCGGAAAGGCCAATACTGAAAATACCCTGCGAATCTTTAATCCGTAAGGCCTCCTCAAGCATGCCTAAAGCGGTAAGATAAGTTAAATACTTCTGCCTTGAAAGCAGTGAATTTTTATTCAATAAGTGCAGAAGTTCATTGTCTTTTACCCGGCCGGCTTTAACTGGAACGCCCAGATCCTGCTCTAACAATTCTAAAAAGCCTTCGAGCATAATACTTCTTCCCACAACTATAAATTCTCCAAAACCATCCCGGCCCAGTTCTTCTTTAAGGCTTTCTTTTATCATTTGACAGATCTCAAGCGCCCGGGAACTTACTATTTCAGAAATTCTTTTTCTGTTTAACGGTTTATAAAAATGGTCTTTTTTTATTAAAACTTCCTCTTCGCCCATATGATTATAATTACCGGCTATCGCGTAAGATTCCTTTATTTCCTGTGCTAATTCGAATGATATTTTAAAATCCCGGCTTAAGCTTTCTGTAAGATCATCTCCTCCGGCAGGAACTATTTTAATCTCAGAAAGGCGTTTGTTTCTAAAAACAATCAACTCGGTAACGTCGCTGCCTATATCACAGATTATGTTGATTCTGCTGTCCTGCTCTTCGTTAAAGAGCAGCCTACTGGTAGTATATCCGGAAAAAAACAGATCTTTTATTTCGTATCCCGCCTGAGCTACTATATGCGCCAGCGTTTGGATTGAAGATAATCTGGCGCAAATCAAATATAAATCCGCCTCTAATTTATGGCTATATAATCCTATGGGGTTTAAGACACTGGTTCCTGAATCTACGGTATATACGCTAGGTACCTGATGGATAATTTCCTCTTCTAAATTTGAGCCTAATATTCTGGCCTGCTCATTAACTTCCTTGATATCAAAATTCGTTATAATCCGGCTTCCCCGCTCTGCAAGAGGAATTATGGCGTGGCTGTGTTTTGTAACTATGCCTTGGCCTGAAATATTTATGCATACGGATTTAATTTTTAATTTCGACTTATTTTTAAGGTTTTTTAAAACTTTGCTGATTACTGCAGTCAGCTCTACGGAGTTTAAAATCGAGCCTCTCCTTAAAATATTCCTGGCGGGCAGGTATTCGAAAAATATATTTACAATACGTTTTCTTTTAATTTCGCAAACTACTGCCGCGATTTTACTGGAACTGATATCAAGTGCGCAAATATAGTTATTTAGCATCTTTAATGAGCGCACAACTTACGAACACTGAAAGTGTGAATAAGTTGTATACGCGAATTACCCCCCTTCCTTTGTATAGTTTTTATACTTTTCTTGGGAAGGCTGGGGTAACTTCGGACGAATAACTTAGCTTCGCTTGTGCTCGCTAAGTCATGTCCTCACTTAAATTTTATTACCGGTTCTTTAAACCTCAAGTCGATATATTCTATTGCCCCTAAGTCGTTCTCCATCCTGGCGAGTATGCCGGCAAGAATTTTTATTTTCCGCACTACATCTTCGCTGCTAAGCTTTATCTCAAAGGTTACGGATCTTTTATTGTATCTATAAGTGGCGCGCGGCGAAGCATTGCCGGAGGAGAATAAACAGCGTACGACATAAGCATCCGATAAATCTATTTTTTCGATAAAATACTCTTTTAATACCCTGTTGCCTGAAGCCGCTTGTATCATTGATATGGCTAAAGCAAGCTCCTGGTTATTATACCGTTTACCGGCTTCTACGCCAAATATTTTTGTTTCCAGCCCCTCGATTAGAGGAAGCTCTAGCCCGCGTCTTTTGGGGGGTAAATCAAAGAGTACTAAATCGCTGTCCACGCAGAAGTTGCGGTATAGTTTAACATAAGCCAATGGTTCTCTCTCTATAAAACTTATATATAAGCGGTCAGGATACATCTTAATCATTCTGATTTTCTTGTATGAGGGGTAGAGATTTAAAATGTATTCGGACTCTTTTTTAAGGTCTATGTCAAATATGTTTTGTCCTTCCAGATATGAAAAAAGCCCTTCCTCCTCGCCGCGTACAATAACTTTTTTAATTTTAAAATAATCGTGGGCTTTGGATAACTTTATCAAATACGCGAATAGAGAATATAAAAGGGCAATAACAACTAAAATCAGCCCCAGCCTAAATAAAAAAATATTATGTTTACGTTTTTTCATAAGCAAGCTGTATAAGCTTAATACATAATTCAGCGAAGCTTACCCCCTTCGCCTTGGCTGCTTTTGGCAGGAGGCTTGTTTCGGTTAATCCGGGGATAGTATTTACCTCCAGAATAAAAGGAAGATTATCTTTTCCTAAAATCATATCAACGCGGGAACAGCCGTAGCAGCCTAAAGATTTATGTGCGGACAAACCGGCCATCTGAATTTGCGTTGTGATTTCCCTCTCTAATTTTGCCGGAACAATATATTCCGTTGAGCCAAGAGAGTATTTCGCCTCGAAATCAAAAAATCTTTTCTTCGGAATGATTTCAATCACCGGTAGAGCCTCTTGATCTAATATGCCTACTGTTATCTCCCTGCCTGCTATATATTCTTCGATAATAACCCTTTTATCGAATTTAAAGGCCTCTCTAAGGCAGACTTTGAAATGCTCAGCCTTATCCACAATAGATAAACCAATGCTGGAACCATGCGTAACCGGTTTTATTACCAATGGGAAGTTAAAATTTTCTAAATTTTCGCTAGCGTCTGCTTGCAAGCTGATAATCTCTCTATAGTTTGGGACGTTTAACCCTGCGGATTTAAAAACCTGGCGGGAAGCAATTTTATCCATTGCCAATCTGCTCGCCTCTACACCTGAGCCGGTATAGGCAATATTTAAATCTTCTAAAATTTGCTGAATTTGGCCGTCCTCGCCAAAGCGTCCGTGTAATGCCAGAAATGCGCAATCTATTTTGGCATCTTTTAGTAGGCGGATATTTTCTCCGCTATTTTCCGTCTCTATGTCAATCGCGACTACTTCAATACCAGCTTGTTTCAAGTTGTTATACACTGCCTCTCCTGACTTCAAGGATATATCGCGCTCTGAAGACAACCCGCCCATTATAACTCCGATCTTTCCTAAATTTTTTAAACTTGTGAAGTTATGACCTTGTGACGTTATGAAGTTCTTCATCGCCATATTTTTACTTCTAGCTTTAAATCAACATTAAATTTTTCTTTTACTTTTTTTCTCATTAAATAAATTAATTTCAAGACATCTTCGGTTTTTGCACCACCTTTATTTATGATAAAATTTGCGTGCTTTAATGAAACTTGAGCCCCGCCCACCTTTTTCCCTTTCAATCCGCAGCGATCAATTAATCTTCCCGCGTATTTGCCTGCTGGATTTTTGAATATGCAGCCGGCGCTTGAGGCCTGCTCCTGAGTTATCTTGCGCCAACTGAGAAAATCTTTTATCCGGTTTTTAATTCTTCTCTTACCGTCTTTCTTTAAAAGAAAGCGCGCTTTTAAAACTATGTATTTTGAAAGTTCGCTATAGCGGTATTTGAAATTAATATCTTTTTTTTTCAAAGTCTTAATATTACCTTCGCAGTCCATGACTGTGACCTCTTTTACGATATCGCCTATATTCATCGAAACTACTCTGCCGGTTTTTTTCCTGCGAGTCACCCCTGCATTCATAACTAAAGCCCCGCCTAAACTAGCCGGGATACCAGAGAGAAACTCTAAGCCAGATAAACTTCTCTTTGCTGATAAACGGACTGCCCTACTAAGCGTTGCCCCTGCCGAAATATCTACATAATAATTATTTTTAAAAGAGATTTTTTTAAAAAAGGGGGAATTCAAACTTAAAACTACACCCTTAACCCCTTTATCCGAAACAAGTATGTTGCTGCCTAAACCCAACACATGCAGGTTCTTTCTATGAACTTTAACTAACCCCAATAATGACTTCAAATCCTGATAATTCCTGGGCTCGGCAAAAAACTGGGCAGGGCCGCCCAACTTAAAAGTGGTATGGTATTTCAAGGGCTCGTTAATCTTAATTCTTCCTTTTAAGCTCCTGCACAAGCTCATCGCAAGTCTTTCCGATATCTCCTGCGCCTATGGTGACCACTATATCGCGCTGCCTGATATTCTCTAAAGTATGGGCTACTATTTTTCCCCTGGGAAGTAAAACTATTTTTTTATCCGGATAATTCTCTTTTAACCTATTAAATATAAGTTCGGCATCTATGCCTTTAATCGGCAGCTCTCCGGCCGGATAAATATCCGTTATGATAATATAGTCTGCTAAATCAAAGCACTTACCGAATTCATCTATCAATAATTTCGTACGGCTATAACGGTGAGCCTGGAATACGACAATCATTCTGCCGGCTTCTAAATTTTTTATCGCCGAAAGCGTAGCTTTTATTTCGGTTGGATGGTGTGCATAATCATCAATCACCATATATTTTTTTTTATTAAATTTTATCTGCATTCTCCTGAGTGTCCCCTTATACCCCTCTAATGTCTGCGCAATCTTTGTCGTATTTATACCCAACTCCAGACCCAAGGCAATTACTGAAAGGGAATTTAAAATATTATGCTCGCCGGCCAAGCCGAGCGAAAACCCGGCCACATATTTATTTTTATAGAAACAATCAAATTCGCTGTTCGGGAACTTCAAGTTTATGTTTTTAGGATAGATATCCGCATCTGTTTTTAGACCAAAAGTAATATATTTATATTTATAGCCCTTCAATAAACGCATTAAATTATAATCGCTTTTATAGGCAAAAATACATCCTTTTCTATCCGTCTGGTCAATAAATTTTGCAAAACTGGCGGTCATGTTTTCAAATGTCGAATAATAGTCCAGGTGTTCAAAATCTATATTCGTGATTATTGAATATTCAGGATGATAACACAAGAATGAGCCGTCTGATTCGTCTGCTTCGGCTATAAAGAAATCCCCTTCTCCCAGGCAGGCGTTAGTATCCAGGTTTTGCAGAAGCCCACCTACAGCTATGGTGGGACGAAACCCGGCATTAAATAAAAGGCAGGAGGCAAGGCATGAAGTAGTGGTTTTACCGTGGCTTCCGGTTACGGTTATAACTGTTTTATCTTGCATGAGCTTAGCCAGTGCTTCGGCGCGCCTTATTAAAGGTATCTTTAATCTTTGTGCCTCTTTAAGTTCCGGATTATCCTGCTTAATTGCAGAAGAATATATTATTAAATCTGCACCTTTTATATTATTGGCACTGTGGCCGATGTTGGTCTGAGCACCTTTTTCCTTGAGCTGCTGGATTATTGTATTTTCTTTAATATCCGAGCCGCTTACTTTTATGCCCTTGCGCATAAGCAGTTTGGCAATCGCGCTCATACCAATGCCGCCAATTCCGATCAAATGATAATGTTCTTTACGCATTTTTATCCACTTATCTAAAAAGGTAATCTTTCCAGGCCTCTTCCAGCTGCTTGAGGCCTTCCACTCGAAAACTTGCTTTCAAGGCTTCCAGGAAATCTTTTTTATCGCGCAATCTTCTGCAAAAAACTACAAACCTGTCATTGCCGTATTCGGCAATTAAAAAAGCAATTAAGCTAACCGATTCAGCGTAAAAAACCTGTACGGTCTCATCGTCCGCCATTGACCGCGAGGTAAAAGAAGAAAGCCTTTCTAAATCTATAAATTTTCCTTTTTCTATTGCTGCCCTCACTATTGCGTCAGCTGTGGGTCGCCTGCGGAATTCCTGATAACAGGCTACTCCCTCATCCAACCATAAAGGTATAGAGGTGTTTTCGAAGCCGACAAATTCCCTGAAGATTATATGCCCTAACTCATGCGGCAATATCTGGTCGATAAATCTGCGTTCATTATAAAAAGAATGTATGATTTTATCTCTCGGCATTACGTGCCCGTAAGACCACTTAGGGCTTCCGGTTGCCTGTTGATATCCTTGCGCTTCGTCGTAAATATAAATTTTAGCGCGGTTCTCCCAAAGCCAGAATTGATAACGGCGAAAACCCAGGCTGTCGGCAATATCCCGGTAATAATCTTCGGCTTTATCAATAACTTTATAAACGAATTTTAAAGGGGCGTTTCTAAAATATACTATGAAGTGAGTACTTCTCTTTTCATGCCAATTCTTTGATTCAGAACTGCCCGAATGAAAAAAGCATAAAAGTATGAGTAATAATAAAACAGTCTTTTTCATTTTAATAAATCTGTTGCCTCCTTGATTAATAAATCAGCCGATTGATGGCGGCGGAAGTTTTCATAGTTTTTACGCATTACTTTAAGTTTATCCCTTTCTCTAACCAGCTCTCCGAAAACTTCAACCAGGGTGCCTTTATCCAGCCGGGCATCCGGAATTACCACGCAGGCCCCTGTCTTTTCTAATACATGGGCATTTGCCGACTGATGACTGTACGCAAAAGGATAGGGAATAAGTATTGCCGGTATCCCATAGAATATCAATTCTGCCAGCGAAGTTGCTCCTGCCCGGGAAATTGCCAGATCTGCTGCCTCATAAGCAAAGCTCATACTCTCAAGAAAGCTAAATAATTTTGCATCAATATGCGCTCTTTTATAAC
>Ga0180301_10002475_pt1 | contig 14522 bp, 13 predicted proteins | sample GuaBasSediGuay16_FD_121797 | JGI IMG/M metagenome (GOLD analysis project Ga0180301, IMG submission 121797) | Subseafloor sediment microbial communities from Guaymas Basin, Gulf of California, Mexico - Guay16, Core 4569-2, 12-15 cm | ecosystem: Environmental > Aquatic > Marine > Hydrothermal...
TAGGTTCGCTGCTTTTTATACAACTGCTGGGTAAAACCTTTTGGAATGACGACCACAGCATTCAGTTCTCCCTTTATCAGAAGATCATCGAAATTTTTCGAGACTTCGACCACGCTCTTTCCTTTGAAAAAACTCGTCAAAAGCTTCATTGTGAGCTGGGCTGGAAGACTTTTATCCTCGAGGTATATACCCAGTTTCATAGTTTGAAATTCGTAACCCGAAAAAAAGGCGGAAGCCAGTATCACCACGAGAGCGGGGGCGATGAACACCACCATGATCGATCCAAAACGCTTGAAAATTCTCTTTAGTTCATAAAACATGATGTAAAAAACCATCAAGAGCGATCCCTCCACCTTTTCTCGAATTCTTCAACGATTTTTCTGTGAATCTCTTCCGGTTTCATATTACCATCTATCACAACTATCCTCTCTCTTTCTTCTCTTGAGAGTATAAGATAACCTCTTCGTACTCTTTCAAGGAAATCCTTCTCTTCCTCGAATCTGTCTGTAACTTTCTTCCTTCTTAAGGCTTCTTCAACCTCGATATCTATGTAAAATGTTAGATCCGGTTTGATCCCTTTCACGGCCATGGTGTTCAACCTCTTCACAGTATCTTTTCCAATACCTCGGCCGAAACCTTGATAGGCCACACTCGAGTCCATGAATCGATCCACAAGAACGATTTTACCAGCTTCGAGAGCTGGTATAATGAGTCTTTCAACGTGCTGAGCACGCGATGCGAGAAACAGAAAAAGTTCAGCAAGAGGGATTAGATCCTCTTTCATCAGAATCTCCCTGATTTTCTCCCCTTCCTTCGTCCCACCCGGCTCCCTTGTCACCAGGTGTTCCACACCCTTCCTCTTCAGATACTCGCTTAGAAGTTTCACCTGTGTTGTCTTTCCACAACCATCTATACCTTCGAATGTTATCAACATCTGCATCCCTCCCGAATATCGTCAAAAAGGCGATGATGTTGTTTATGGAATGATATAAAACAGCTGGGAAAAGACTTTGTGACCTTACGACTGAATCGGACAGAATCAAACCTATGATGAATCTGTATAGAAAATTTATCATTGAAAATCTTTCAAGACGTGATATGACGTTCATAACGTGCATCAAAGAGAAAAGCAATGAGCTCACGAAGATGGATCCACTTAGAAAGAGAACGAGCCATCTAAAGAATATCTCCTCAGACAGCGGTGCAATGAAACCCGCCGTCACAAAGAAGAGAACCTTCCGGTCAATGTAGTATCTCAGTCTTAAACCCTTTTGACTTTTCATTATAAAAGCGGATAGCAGAAGAACTATAAGAAACCAATGAAAATTGACTAAAGAGAAGGAAAATGAAGGAAGATCGAGTAAAAAGAATGATAAAACAAAACCAAGAAACACTCCTAGAACGGACTGACAGAATATTGAAACCGTTACACTACGAATTCTGAGAATGGCGATGATGAACTGGGATATTATATAAACAATCACAACGAGCAGAACACTAAAAAATTTGATCAGTTCGTTCACCTCCAGCGAGATCAAATCGCTATGAAATTTTATCACCAGGAGGATACCTTAGAACGATTTAAGGGAAAAGGGATTACCTTTCCCAAAACCTCCTTCTACCTCTTCCCCATCCTCTCCTAAATCTGCCACGACCTCTCAACAAGGGATTTTCATAATTTGGCCTGATGGCATTTTTAGGACACTTTTCCATGCATAAACCGCATCTTGGACATACATCGTTGTCTATCTCAGGATACCCTTCCCGATCAACTTTTATGGCGCCTTCCACAGGACATACGTCCACGCATATCTTGCATTTAATACAATCCTCTTTCTTAACCCATGGCATCGTCTCACCTCGCTATTGAAAAACCATTTGGAACCAAAAACCCATTATACTCTCTATTTTCGATATCGAGTTATTCCATGTTAAGATGATATCGGAAAATCAGTGAAAATTGTAATCCCAATGAGATACGTTCCCAAGCTTCTCTGAAATGCTGGGGCTGTTTCAAAAATAGTGAGGTGGGTATAGAAAATAAAACAAGGGAGATGATATAATCTCCTTCGCTATGAGAAAGTTAAATCCCAATACCATCATCAAATTAACTCGCTTCTTCTACTCCAAAATCATACCATACCTTCCTAAGTTCTCGAACAGGGGAAGACCTAAAATCTACCCAGATCATCAAATAATCTCCATGCTTCTCATAAGGGAGATGTTTTCTCTCCCCTTCAGAGAAACCATCATTCTCTCAAGAGACTACTTCAAAAAAGTTCCATCCCTCAGAGATTTTCATTACAGGGCAAGAAAGCTAAAACATGTCATACAGATTCTGATAAAGTTCATTCACGACTATGATGTGGAAAGTATCAGGGAGATCGTGGACAAAGGAATAAAGAAAGCCGTTAAAAAGGTTATTATGGAAAATGGAGAGCCAGCTAGATACATCAAAATAGCTGTCCTTGGAAACGGAAAAGTTTTCACAATATCGACAACCGATGAAACAGGTTCAATGGTATTCATAGTACCAGGTAAGAATTACAGTTTTTCAATTTTAACTGAGGGGTACAAACTCGTATCTTCAAATTCTGTCCTGGTCGTTTCATGCCCATCTCAGAATAGCTTCTTATGGGGCCCTTACATCACGGATCCTACAACCAACAGTGCTTATCTGAATTTCAAACTTTCAAAACCCTCCACTGCTTCAATCATCTTGACAGATGGAAATGGAAACACTCAAAAGTTGGAAAGTAGATTTTTAGACACCTTCCACTCCATAAATCTCGAAAACTTATCTCCCAATGAAAAATACAGTGTTCTGGTAAAAGTGGATGGTATCGAAGAAAGATGTGGATTCAAAACTCTTGGATCGAGATCTTTCAAATTCGTGATCTATGGTGATACGCGAACCAATGAAGATTGGCACGAAATGGTTTGCAAGGAGATAGCGAAGGAGAAGCCTTTGTTTGTCATAAACGTTGGGGATCTCGTAGAAAATGGTGAGAGTTTGGAAGATTGGAACAAATTTTTCAAAGCATTTAAAAGCCTCTCCGCTGTATCACCCTACTTTCCTGTACTCGGGAATCACGAGAAAAACTCCAACATCTATTACCAGGCCTTTATGCTCCCGAAAGGGGGAGGAGATTTCCAGAGAGGATGGTATTCATTCGATGCGGGAGATGTGCGTTTCATAGTTCTGGATAGTAACGTTCCTAAAGGGACATCACTTTTTGAAAAGCAAACCAAGTGGTTGATAGAAGGTCTGGAAAGGAATAGAGATAAAAAATTCAAATTCGTGTTCTTCTATCACCCTTTTTACACAAACACACCTAATGAGGAACCCACATATGAGGAGAGTTGGAGATGGATTTTTGAAAAATACAAAGAAATACAAAGTAGATGTGGTTTTCTCAGGTCACATCCACGACTACGAAAGATTTTTGAAGAACGGTGTAATCTATGTGGTTACAGGTGGTGGAGGTGCCCCCCCTGGGTTTTGGTCTTTATTCTCCAGATAGAAAACATCTTCCTGGCTCTGTGAAAGAAGCTGCAGGATACCTTCATTACGTATTAGCAGAGGTTCAGGAAGATGGTATAAAATTCACCGTTAAATCCGTTGGAAGATACATAAAGGTGGGAAAAGTCAAAGTGATCGTTCCGTGGAAGATGATTCTTGATGAATTCTATGTGAAGTCGAAGTCAAGAGAGTACGTTTCATCCCACAAATGATTCCATCTCAGCTTCAGATACAATTGGGTTATAATTTGAACTAGAAGGAGGAAGAAGGAGGGTTAAAAAATGGGAACAAGTCATGATACAGGGCCTCTATATAAAATGGCTCTTGAGCAATTCGGGAAGGCAGCAGATCTCATGGGATTGGATCCCAATATAAGGAGATATCTTGAAAGGCCTCAAAGAAGCCTCATAGTAGAATTTCCCGTCGTTATGGATGACGGAAGAGTCGAGATGTTCGTGGGATATAGGGTTCAGCACAACACAGTCAGAGGGCCTGCAAAAGGTGGTATAAGGTATCATCCGGATGTCACATTGGATGAGGTTCAGGCGCTTGCATTTTGGATGACCTGGAAGTGTGCCGTCATGAACCTACCGTTTGGTGGAGGTAAGGGCGGAGTCAAGGTAAATCCAAGAGAGCTATCACCCACGGAACTTGAAAGGTTGTCCAGAAGGTACTTTTCAGAGATACAGATGATGATAGGTCCAAACAGGGACATCCCGGCTCCGGATGTTAACACCAACGCTCAGGTTATGGCTTGGTATATGGATACTTACAGTATGAATGTGGGATACTCTGTTTTGGGCGTTGTCACTGGAAAACCTGTAGATCTTGGTGGATCGAGAGGAAGGGATGAGGCAACGGGAAGAGGCGTTAAAGTCTGTACAGAAGAGGCTCTGAAAACCTTTGGTATGGATCCGAAAAGATCCACGGTGGCGATACAGGGTTTTGGAAATGTCGGTTCGCATTCAGCCAGAATAATCTCTAAAGAGCTTGGAGCAAAGGTTGTGGCTGTGAGTGATGTCACTGGTGGCGTGTACGATCCAAATGGTCTGGATATAGATGATCTCATAAGGTACAGGGATGAAAACAATGGGGTTATAAAGGGATACCCAAAAGGTGAAAGAATAACGAACGAAGAATTACTCACGATGGATGTCGACATATTGATACCAGCAGCCCTTGAGAACGCTATCGATGAGAACATAGCCAGAGATGTCAAGGCAAAGATCATTATAGAAGGTGCAAACGGTCCTGTCACAACGGAAGCTGAGAAGATATTACTTGAAAAGGGTGTCATGATAGTTCCGGATATACTGGCAAATGCGGGCGGTGTCACAGTATCCTACTTTGAGTGGGTTCAGGATCTTCAATCTTTCTTCTGGGATATAAGTCAGATAAGGAAAGAACTTGAGAGAATGATGAGGGAAGCTTTTTGTGATGTGTTCAAGATAAAGGAAAAGTACGAAACGGATATGAGAACAGCAGCATACATTCTAGCGATAGAAAGGGTTGCAGAAGCTTTAAGGATGAGAGGTATATACCCAAGATAATAAGAGGAGGGCATGACGCCCTCCTCTCATCTTCCATTCCTTCCATGTCTTCTGTGTTCGAATTCATGTTCGTTATTCTCTCTATGAGCGCTTCTACAACAATTCTCCCCCCATTTTCCTTTGCTGGCCCATTTGGGTTTCCCAATTTCTCTGAGTTCGGTTCCATTTATACTTTCAGCAACGACAAATTCCTTTCCATCGATCGTTACGAGTCTTCCTTCAATTTTCACTGTATCTCCTACTTCGATGTTCAAGTACCATATGGGACCAATTTTAACTTCATACAGTTTTCCTTCGCTTTCAACAATAATTCTCGTGTTCCCAGGTTTTACCACCACGTCTTTCACAATACCTTCCAAAGTTATTTCTTCGTACTCCTGCAGCAATTTTAACGCATCCTGTCCTCTCATCCTGAAATCCGCGAAAGTACTCAAGGCTATCACTGCTATCAATACCACAAAAATACTTTTTCTCATACTTCCACCTCCCAATGTGTTTTGTCATGACTCAATATAAAACCCGTTGCTTTGAGATTTCTTAGGATATTCTTAGAGAACGCTTAGAGATTGTGCGGAAGGTGTTAACCTCTATTCAACTCTTTCAGGGCATCTTCAAGAGTTCTCCAGGCGAGCATGAAACACTTCACTCTGTTGGGGTAGGATCGAATGTTCTCCATTATGGAAACATTCTTCAGAAGGTTCTTATCGTATTCTTCTCCTTTTACCATCCTCTTAACATTTTCGAGGATTTCATGTATATTCTCCAGGGATTCTCCAAGAACCCGTTCTATCATCAAATTGGTCGAAGCTTGACTCACGATACAGCCTTTACCTTCAAAACTGAGAGATTCCATTTTCCCATCCCGTACTTTAACGTACAACTTTATCTCGTCACCACACGAAAGGTTCACACCTTCTCTCACAGTGTCTGCATCATCCATTCTCTTTTTGTACTTTTTCAATTTGGCGTAATCCACGATTATTTCAGAGTACAAGTCCATCATCCCAACCACCTCTTCACGTTTTTCAACCCTTCCACAAGTGCGTCGACATCTTCTTTCGTGTTGTAAACATAGAAACTAGCTCTGCAAGTGGCGTTTGGAAAATCCAAACGAGATTTCGAAGATAACTCCAGCATGAGAGGTTGTGCACAATGATGTCCTGTCCTTATAGCAATACCAAAACTTTCATCGAGAAAATGAGCCACATCGTGAGGATGAACACCATCCAGATTGAAAGAGATTATTCCATATTGCGTTTCATCCAACGGTCCATAAAGCTCCACAAAATCCAGATTCATGAGCTCGTTGATAGCATAATCAGTCAATTCTTTTATGTGATTCTCCAACTCATTCATACCTATATTTTCAAGATATTCTATGGCCTTAGCGAGTCCAACGACTCCTGCCAAATTTGGCGTACCGGCTTCGAATTTATACGGAAGGATATTGAACGTGGTGTTCTCAAGGGTTACTTTATCTATCATTTCTCCACCATATAGGAATGGTTCCATCTTTTCAAGGAATTCCTTTTTCCCGTACAGAATACCTATCCCTGTTGGTCCCAACATCTTGTGGCCTGAAAAAACGAGAAAATCTAGATCCAACTCCTTGACGTTGACTTTGGTGTGAGGTACAAGTTGGGCACCATCTACCACCAAAATGGATTTTTCGAACATTTCTCTGATTCTCTTTATTGGAAGTCTTTGACCAGTGACGTTAGACGCACCTGTTACAGCCACAACATCGGGTTCTTCCTTGATGAACTTTTCAAAGTCTTCGATCAGGATCGTTCCCATCCTGCCAGTTGGTCTTGCGTATAGCAATTTGTAATTGTAAATTTTCGATAACCTTTGCCAGGGAACGAAATTAGCGTGATGTTCCACCGTTGTGACAAGAACCTTGGAATCTTCCCTCAAAATCCCACTTTTCACAAGAGAATGTGCTATGGTGTTCAGAGAAAGCGTACTTCCAGATGTGAATATTGTTTCTTCGGGAGATGCGTTCAAAAAGTTTGCGATTTTCCTCCTGGCGTCTTCAAGTAAGTCGGTTGCTTCGCTTGCAAGAGTATGAATTCCCCTATGAACGTTGGAATAATGTAAATAATATAGATCCTTTAAACTCTCCACCACAACTTTTGGCTTGAGAGTGGTTGCGGCGTTGTCAAGGTATATGAGTTTTTTTCCATGAATTTTCCTATCAAGTGTTGGAAAATCTCTGTAAAGAGCTTTTGAGTTCATCCCCCAAATTCTCCTCCATGTGTATTTTCTCTAACAAATCATTGAAGAAGCCAAAGATAAGAAATTTTCTTGCTTCTTCCTTTGTAAATCCTCTTGTCATCATGTAGTATATACTCTCTTCATCTATTTTTCCAAAGGTTACTCCGTGAGATGCTGTGACTTCATTTTCGTCAACGAAAATGCTGGGTATGGTATCACCCATCGCCCTTTTTGAAAGGAGTAAGAAATCTGCTTGTTCTTTAGCTACAGTATCTTTTGCACCTTTTCTGATGTCCAGTACTCCTCTCATTACCACTTTTCCCTCATCCTTCACAGCACTTTTTCCTGATATCAAACCCTCATTATTCTTCCCGTAGAATCTCATACCATAGAATAGATCGGATACATTCTTGTTTCGCTGGAGGGAATAGGAGAATATCTTCACCTTTGAATCATCACCCAGGAATCGAACGAATACATGAGAAATGCTCCTTTTACCGCAGAAATTCAAATCGTATATTTCAAGATCGACGTTGTTTTTCACGTCTACGAACAAACTCTCAATGTTTGTAGAGCTAGGAGACAGGAAATTCAGCGTGATCAACACAACCTTGGAATTCTCTTCAGCGAGGACACGTGTAACGGAATTCCTGAACGAAGAGTTTTCGGATTTGAAAAAGCGTATCAATTTCAAAAATCCTTCAGAGATACTTACAACGTTGTTTTCTATAACCACATCATTTTCTGGTATTTCCACGAAGTACTCTTTTCTCTCATTCTCAACTGAGATATAAAATCCCTTGTTGAAAAAAACATCTGATAAGAGTACGAATTTCCTATCAGGTCCCTCAAAATCTATGTCTTCCAGAATTTGATATCCCTTTTTATCCAAATCTTCAATTGTTCCCAAATCTTCAGTTACGCTGTATTCAGGTAGAACGAAATCTTTAAAATCTACTCTTTTCCAAACGGGGAAACCAAGTTTTTTATATTCCTCAAAACGCTTCTTTCTCCAGTTTGAGATCAGAGAGTTCCTGGAAAGCTTTAGCACTTTCCTTAACTCATCTTCTCCAAAATCTTTTTTGAGAAAAACATGGGGAGTTTCCCATAGAACCATTTTTTCGGAGCCATGCTCAAGTATTATCGTCTTCTCCATCTTGCTCATCACCTCAACCTATACTGCTTTCTATTTCCATCTCTATGAACTTGTAAAGCTCAACAGCGTATTCTAAAGGAAGTTCTTTCACCACCGGCTCTATGAACCCTTTAACGATAAAGCTTCTGGCTTCCGATTCACTCAACCCCCTGGTCATCAAGTAGAAAATCTGCTCCTCACTTATCCGGCCAACCCTTGCTTCATGCCCGACATCGACCTCACCATTGTGTATCTCCATTATGGGAAGGGTGTCGCTCTTGGACTCATTATCTAGCATCAAAGCAGTACAGCTCACAGTCGCTTTACTCTTCTCTGCATTCTTCCCTATCTTCAAAAGGCCTCTGTAAAATGTCCAACCACCTTTCATACTTATACTCCTGGCTTGTATCACGGAGTTTGTGTGTGGAGCTAAATGTATCATTTTCGAGCCAGTATCTAAATGTTGTTTTTCACCGGCATAGGTTATGGAGATACTCTCGGAGGATGCTCCTTTTCCTTTCAAGATTGTTGCGGGATAGAGCATGGTTTTACCACTTCCGAAGGAGCCAGAAATCCATGACATGAAACCTCCCTCTTCCACTAAGGCTCTTTTGGTGTTCAGATTGTAAGTGTTCTTACTCCAGTTTTGAATGGTCATGTATTTGACTTTTGCTCCCCTTTCAACGTATATCTCAACCATTCCGGCATGAAGATTGAGGATGTTGTAGCGTGGAGCGGAACACCCTTCTATAAACGTTACCTCACTACCTTCTTCAGCCACGATGATCGTATGTTCGAACTGTCCCATACCAGGGCTGCTCATTAGGAAATACGCTTGAAGGGGCATGGGGATTTTCACGTTCGCAGGAACATAAAGGAACGTTCCCCCACTCCAGATCGCCCCGTGTAAGGCAGCGTATTTATGATCCGTTGGAGGAACGAGTTTCATGAAGTATCTCCTCACAAGGTCAGGATATTTTCTGACAGCACTCTCCATATCGAGGAATATCACCCCGAGTTTTTCCATCTTCCTTTGTATATTCCTGTAAACTATCTCCGAATCGTATTGAGCCCCAACACCTGATAAGGCCTTTCTTTCCGCCTCAGGTATTCCCAGTTTTTCAAAAACCTCTTTTATTTCACCGGGAACATCTTCCCATGAAGTGGCTTTCAATGCCCCCGGCTTTATGTAAGCTACGATTCTGCTCATGTCCAGATTGGAAACATCAACGCCGAACCGGGGTTCGTGAATCTCGTTGTATATCTGTAAAGACTTCAGTCTTAATTCCCTCATCCAGTCGGGTTCTTCCTTGAAATAAGATATCTCCTCTATTATTTTCCTGGTGAGGCCAGGTTCAGCTTTGTAAACAGGTTTTGCTCTTGGTATGAAACCGAACTTGGTATCATCTATTATCAGTTTGTCCTTCATCGTGTCTCACTCCTTTTCACTACAGAATATCCTTTCTCCTCTATTAAATCTGCAAGTTCAATCCCACCGCTTTCAACGATACGACCATCCAGGTAAATATGAACCACATCCGGTTTCACGAAGTTAAGGATTCTTCTGTAATGCGTTATCAAAATGAAAGCAATTCCTTCCTCTGCCATTTCCTCGATCATTGAAGAGACCGTCTTGACAGAATCTACATCCAAACCTGAATCTATTTCATCCAGTATCACCAATTTTGGTTTTAAAAATCTGGCTTGCAGGATCTCACCTTTCTTTTTTTCACCACCAGAAAATCCCACATTTATGTAACGACCGAGATGGTTCTCATCGAAGGAAACCCTGTGAGCGAGTTTTTCAATCTCCTCGTTCAACTCGAATATAGTTTTATCTTCTCCATGTAGATTTCTGTAGGATGATACTAAAAATTGTGAAAATTTGACTCCTGGTATCTCCAATGGGTTTTGAAACGCCAAAAATATACCAAGTTTTGCTCTCTTATCTGTCGAGAGATCCATTATGGAATTCCTCTCGAAGAGTATCTCACCTTCTGTGACTTCATATTTTGGATTCCCCATGATGACGTTGGCAAGGGTTGACTTCCCCGATCCATTAGGCCCCATTATCACATGTATCTCACCAGAGTCGATCTTGAGATCCACTCCTTTTAAGATCTCTTTTCTACTCTCTCTTGTTCTAGCTTTTAGATTTTTTATATCCAATAACATCCAATCCCTCCCCAAGATTTATAAGTTTATCCTAATTAAAATTATACACCAAATTATTCTCGGTGACTATTACTTTTTAATTTCGTGATTCTAAGTTTTTCATTCAATTTCCCTTAGATTCTCAGAAGGAGAGTATCTAGAGGCTATGAAGGAAGGAAGGCCAACGGCTATGAAAGCAAGGAAGAGTACAGACATTACCATCAGCAGGATTTTAAATATGGGGAATGAAAATCTTCCAGATCCCAGAAGGTTGAATATGTATCTCATAACTTCTGATGATTCCAGATAACCTGACAGGAGTCCGACACTTATACCCAATATCACAAGGGTGAGGTTCTCAAAAAGGAATATGAAAAATATCCTCTTGGAATCCACTCCCATGGATTTCAGAATACCTATGATTCTCTTCCTTGACATCACAGATCTTATGGTAAATATCACAAGTGCTGTCAATCCGCTGATTATTCCAAAGTAAAGTATGTACAAGGATATGAATATAGCATTTTCAATCCCTCGATGAATTTTCAGAAATTCCTCTTTAACGTATATGGGAAAATCGAAGGAAGCCATGTAGGTGTTCTTAAGTTTATCAACTATTCTTGGATCTTCAATCTTTCCCAAGAGAACCTTCACTCCTCGAATACCCTTTGGCAGATTTTCGATGTGCGAAACTAAATCTACAGGGACCAGAATATCCTTTATCATGTAACTTCCTATTACCTTGAATCTTGTGAAAAGCTTTTTTCCAAAGAGGAATGACTCCAGTGTTCCAAATATTCTATCAGGAATGGGAGTTTCCCGATACAAACCGATTAAAACCGTACCAGGTTCTTTGAGTTTCTTCCGCCAGGTTTTTTCTTTCTCGACCGGTATTATAGAATCTCTCAGAAAGTTATCATCCACGAAGGCAACGATCATCCTTTTACCTTTCCACACGAATTGAGTTACCTCAACCCTAGAAACCTTCTTTAACCCCTCTGCAACTGGTAGATCCCTTGTGTCCAACAACTTCAACGGGTTTTTAAAAACCATGAAATCGTAACCGAATAGTCCTTCTTTCAATCGATCATCCACAAAATTCGTTATATTGTATGGAATGGTGTACATGAGAGTCATCAGGAGAATTATGATACCGAAGATAAACCCCATCATATACGATTTCTTCGGGAATCGCTCCACATACGAAAGTCCGACAAGAGTCGTTACAGAAGAACGTTTCTTTGAGAAATTTCTAAATATGGGAATGAGCCCTGTAGCGAGTAAAAAGGAGGCTATGAAGAAAGAAGCCCCTTTTGAAAGCAAATCGTAAACCCCGCTTGCGTTCGTGTAAATTGAGAAAAATATCAAGAACAGTGCCAGCGGTAAAGATAGAAACTTGAAGATAGAAGCTAGTCCCAGAGAGATCAAGGAGATTCCAAGTATCACCAAGTAATCTTTCTTCAGAAAAAGAAGAAAAACACCGATGATCATCAGTATGATGCTTACAGATCTCTTCCCCATAGTGTTTTCTGTTTCTGTGAACATCTCTCTTAAAAAGTGAACAGCAGGGTTTTTCGCAAGTTTTGAGGAGAAGAAAAGCAGTATTAAGAAAGGTAGGAATATTCCCACAGAAAATCCTGTGACAAAAGTTTTGGAGGATATCGTATACGGTATATCATCCACATGTATCATAGTACCTTCCAGGAATGAACTTATTGATTTTTTTATCATAACAAGCAGTTCTTTTCCAATAGCGATACCCAGGATCGATCCCAACATCGATGAAACAATGAGATAGAGGAGTCCCTCCAAAAGAAGTACGTTCGTTAGACCTCTCCTGGTGAAACCTAAAACCTTTAAGGTGGCTAATGTTCTCATCCTCTCAAATGAAAAACTGGAATAGAATATGTAGACTATCAACACGGAGGACATTATGGAGAAGAAACTGAAAGCCAAAAGAACGTAACCTAGAACCTGGTTTCCTGGAGAGTTCAGTAGTTCATATTTCATGTTCATCACTTTGAGATCGTAACTTTCCAATTCCTTTGAGACAATTGGATGTTTTTCTATCTCGACGTTGTATGAAACGTAGAGAACGTTAGGTCCCATCATCTTCAAAAGATTCTCATCTAGGAAAATAGAGCCTGATGTTTCACCACCAAAACCTCTATAATTGAGGAATCCTTTTTCTCCGATCATACCAACGACTAAACTCAGACTACCGAAAGGAAGGTGTATTTTGAACACATCTCCCACATGTAGATTCATTTTTTCACTCAGAGATTTTGAAACAATCGCTTCTTTCTTATCCAAGGCAATTTTCTTTCCCAGAAAATCAGATAGCTTTTCAGAAGACACACCTAGAACTAGGCAATCCATGAACATACCGCTTTTCTCAACTCTTCCCAAGGTTTCTTTAGCTGGCAAGATTTTGCTGATGAAATCTTTTTTCATAACATTGGATACCACGTACTCTGGTATCGGGAGCTGTTGAAATGGTAACCCTCCTCGCCGTACGATCCTCGCATCAGCTACTCCGAAGTTTTCCGTTATCTTTCTCTCATTCCACATTTTTATAGAATCATTGACGGATAATGCACCAACTATCAAAGCGGAGGATATCATCGTACCTATTATGAGAAATATTGAAAGTTTCAGATTCTTCAGAAAATTTCTGAAAGAGAGTTTCAGTATCACGTGATTTCCTCCCGGATCATAAACCTTTCACATTCAACTCTCTTTCCTTTATAAAATTCTTGAGTTCTTCTATTGATGGTGATGAGGTGGAGGCCCCTTTTTTGGTTACAGACATGGCAGCACATGCGTTTCCAAGGTTCACACTTTCTTCATCCGATAGTCCCTTTATTTTTCCCAATATGAAGCCAGCATCAAACGCGTCACCTGCTCCCGTTGTATCCACAGCATCAACATCCAGAGCTTTAATCCGTTCAGAGCTTTTTTCATCAACGATCAAAACTCCCTCTTTCCCCATCTTAACGATGACAGTTTCAACGCCTTTGTTTATCAACTTCCTTGCACCTTTCAAGGGATCGTTTAACCCGGTTATCCCAGCAAGCTCTCTAAGATTGGGAGATATGTAATCCATGTAACTGTACGCTTCCTCAGGTATCTCGGATGGATAGGAGGTATCGACGAAAACGGTCATACCGCTTCTCTTGGCCATAGAAACTATTTCTAGAAAAGTATCGGAGGGGACACCAGCCTGTGCAACTAGAATATCGTACTCGTCTATGAAAGTCCAATCTATGTGTTCTGGAGAGAAATGAGCGTTGGCCCCAAGGAAATTGAACATCGTGTTCTCTCCTTTTGAATCCACAATAACAGTTGTGAATCCCGTTTTTCCTTTTACCCTTATAACTCTCGAAATGTCCACACCGTTTTTTTCCAACTCTTTCAAGGCCATTTCCCCGAATATATCTTCACCAACAGCTCCTATGATACCAACAGGAACTCCCAGTCTGGCGAGCGCTACGGATATGTTCGCTCCCTTTCCTCCAAGCGCGAGGAGAGTATTTTGGGTAACATGATTTCCTCCTACCTTCACGTCATCAACGTAATAGAACACATCAATGTTTATTTTCCCCAGAACGATTACTTTTTTCAATCTCATCACCCCTTGCCAATCTCTTTTAATATCCTGATAGCTATCAGAACAAGATTTGGATCCCATTGTAAACCCTCGTTCTCTTCAATTATCCTGAGGGCTTCTTCCTTGGAGAGCGCTTTTCTATAAGGCCTGTCGCTGGTCATGGCGTCGTAAGCATCTGCTATAGCTATTATCCTGGATTCCAGTGGTATCTCTTCACCTTTTAGACCATCAGGATAACCTCCCCCACCGTACCTTTCGTGATGATGTCTTATTATCTTCGCAATACGTCGTAATCTTTCAACCTTACTTACTAGTTGTTCGCCAAGTACAGGA
>Ga0180301_10002476_pt1 | contig 14511 bp, 10 predicted proteins | sample GuaBasSediGuay16_FD_121797 | JGI IMG/M metagenome (GOLD analysis project Ga0180301, IMG submission 121797) | Subseafloor sediment microbial communities from Guaymas Basin, Gulf of California, Mexico - Guay16, Core 4569-2, 12-15 cm | ecosystem: Environmental > Aquatic > Marine > Hydrothermal...
ATGCTTTATTATAATAAGTTGAGGTGGTGTTTATGTTAAGTGGACAGGTCCACCACCACCTATCGCAATCAGAGCATCGGATGAGTAAACTATAATCATGTTTCTGGCATGATACATGTTTGTGGCAATTTTTATGTTAATGTATGGGTTCGCATTCTGTTTACCTCCAGGCAACACACCGACAACTAACCCTCCATTCTCTTTGGCACCTCTGGCACTTGCCTCCATAACACCGCCCAACCCACCATTAATCAAAATCCAGCCTTTTTTGGCAATCAACTTTCCTACATTGTATGCTATTGAGTAAAGTTCATCATCACAGTACGATGCACCGATCACACCAATCTGCCTTGTTAACATGCTGAAAACTATTTATTCAAAAATAAGACTTTTTCCGTGCTTCAGAGGTTCATTGATCCAGCAAAGATAGATGTTGATGTTGATTGCGTTGAGTTTGATTTGGCTTACATAGGCGAAAAAGTTGAAGGTAAAAAAATTAGAGCGTTTGAGTTGGTGGAAGCTAATGAAACAGAAGACGACGTCAAAATTGTTGGTGAGTTAGGGGATGTTTTGGGAATTAACATCAAAATTTCGGGGATAGATGATCTAACAGCATCGGCATTGGAGAGCTTGATTCCCGAAGTTATGAACAGGATTAGGGGATTGAGATACGACTTTAGGAAAGAAAACGTTATAATAACGGTTTCATACGAATTGCTTAATGATTTGACGCTGGATTGTATAGCGGAGGTTTTACAAAAAGCCTTCAGATCATTGAAAATTGGTAAAGTTAAGGTTGTCTTAATTGCTGACAAAGATACATTCGACAAAGAAATCAAGAGGGCATACAAAATTCACAAAGCAAGGGAAGAAATTAGAGTTAGGGAAGAAGAGGTTAGTGAGTATTACGGTTGCATCTCGTGCCAAACGAGTTTACCAAACCACGTGTGTATCATTTCGCCTGAAAGGCCATCACCATGCGGTACGAGTTGGAGTGAGGCTAAAACCGCAAATGAGCTAGGAATTGTTAACTACTATTTTAAAATTGAGAATGTAAAGAAAAGTGGATATGAAGCAATCAACAGAAAGGTGAAAGAGCTTAGCGAGGGTAAAATAAAACGGATTAATTTACACTCTGTTTTAACGTATCCGCCACCAACTGGTCTGTATTCGGAATTAATTGTCTTTTATATCCCTGAAAAAGATGGATTTGGAATTGTTGATAGGCAGTACAAATTCAAAACACCCATAGGCTTGAGTTTTGATGAAATCGAAAGGATAATTGTGGGAAAGCAGATTGAAGGATTTGTTGGGATAAGTTATTCTTACCTCAAATCTCCCAAATTTTTGAAAGAGGAGGGTGGATGGAAAAGGGTTGTTTGGGTGAGTCCAAAGGTTTACGATTACATAAAGGATTTTGTGTAATAAAGAAGTTTTAAAAAACATAGAGGTTGGTAATCAGTAACATTATTATCCAAAGGCAACATCAAGAATCATCATGACTACAAATCCTATGATTGCACCAATGGTTGCAGAGATGTTTTTGAAAGATTTGTTTTGATACCTTCAGATTTTTCGACAGGTGTAAAGAGATGGAGATGCGGTATTATTTTGTCAATCAATCTCAAAAAGAAACCACCAAGGAGAAAGCCTACTGACACTGGCAGCCAAGGCAGACTTCTTTGAGAGCTTATTTCTATTGCAGGTAGTAGAAGAGAGAAAAAAACTTGCTGAAATCATTATGCCTGCTGAAAAACCTAGAGAAGCGTCAAGTAGTTTACGATTAACATCCTTTTTTAAAAATACCACTCCTGCGCCCAATGCGGTAACTAACCAAGTTAAGGTTGTTGCCAATAAAGCTTGAAGTACAGGTGGAAATTGGGAAAAACTCATTTTAGCAGTCCAATGACAGGATTTTTCTTAATAAACTTCATCGTGCGGAGCTTCTCTCAAAGAGTCCGTTAAAGGGCGCACCTCTCCGTCTCATGAAGTATTGGGTTTGATCTGAGATCGTATAGTAAATAGTAAGTTGTTAATTCTGCTGCATTCTTAATAAGAGGTTCTAACAACTTATCAGCATTAATACCCGCCCTTTCCACCATTTCTCTGTCCACTTTCGCCGTGTTCTTCACCTCCTTTTCTGCCGTGGTCATCTATTTTTTAATCCTATTTATACTATACTCCTGCCAAAGACAAACTGCAATATACTGTGAAAAGAAAGAAATATATACCCTTTTTTACAATGAAAGCGAGATTAGATGAAGTTGAAGAGGTCAAAGAAGCTTGAAGAGTGGATGGATTTAAAACCAGTAACTGACGAAGAATTTGAGGAGTTGCTGGACGAACCTCCAAGAAAAGAGCAGAGGGGTAAAAAGGCTAAAAAGAAGATAAAAAAGAGGGAGTTTTACAGAGATGAGTTGAATTTTTAATCTAATTTTGAAATCTCATTTATTTATAACTTAATCTCTCAAATTTTTTTCATTAGTATTTTAGTTATATAATTTTGGTTATAGTAATCATGACTATTATTAAAATTTAAACGAAAAGTTTAAATCTTTAATTACTAAACCAATTTAATCGGGCGACTCTGTTCTATCTTACTCCGCTGATATGCCTGATTTACTAAAAGAGATGTAGAGGAAACGGAATGTATTCGAAATATAACTTGGTAACCCAGAATACACACCAAAAATTTGGAGGTGTTTGAGTTGAAGTTAAACATTTTTTTAATTTTTATAATACTTTCTCTTGTATTTATCCCTGCTGGTGGAGAAGTTATCTTTGTGCCTGGCAATTACTCATTAATCCAAGATGCTGTCAACAGTTCATCTGACGGAGATACGATCATCGTCAGAGACGGCACTTACAGCGTTTACCTTAAACTCAATAAAAGCATAACTCTGAAATCGGAGAATGGCACAGCAAACTGCATCCTCGAGGCAAGCACGAATGATGATGTCATTGAGGTGCATGCGGATTATGTCAATATTACAGGATTTACAATAAGAAACGGCAACGATGATGGGATAGACGTTGAGCCCTACAATTCTGATCCTTCAGATTACGTAAACATCTCTGGAAACGTTTTTTACAATTTATATGGTGGGATACAAATTGAGGATTCGAATTTTTCAGTTATAATGAACAACAACATATCCGCCGTTACTGATGGAATCTACTACATAGGATCATCTTACCACAACCTCATCGTAAACAACACGATTTCCAACTCTGACAACGGGATTGACATCCCAGCGGGAGATGGAAGTGTAATCTACCTCAACAAGTTCATCAACAACAGTCTGCATGCAAGGGACTGTGGAAACAACAGCTGGAATTCAACGGAGATGCGAGATTACACCTATCAGAGAAATGTTTTCACGAACTACACGGGCAATTATTGGGATGATTATGTAGGCTTTGATGCAAATGGAGACGGGATAGGCGACACTCCATACAACATCTCCGATGAGTTCTGCGGTGGAGGTGGGAGAACGAGCTCCCAGCCAAAAGATTACTATCCTATGCTCTCCGAAACCTTAGCTCCACCTCAGATCTCGAACATTCAGGAGAGCGGTTTAACGAATTCGAGCATAACGATAAGCTGGCAGACGAACATCATAGCCAACAACCGCATCCTCTACAGCCTCAATGAGGATTTATCATCATCAGAATGGTCTGAATGGGACAACAACACCGCAAACCCATCGATAACCCTTTCCGGATTGTTGGCAAACACAACCTACTACTACTCCGTTTATTCTTACAGAACCGATAACGCGAGCATTTACTCGAACAGCTCGATTCGAAATTTCACTACTGTCAAGAATCCGAAAACGTGGTATGTGGATGATGACGGCTTGAACTGCTCCGCTAATTTCACCACCATTCAGGATGCTGTGAACGCTTCGATAGACGGAGACACGATAATCGTTTGCAATGGAACTTATATAGGCAACATCACAGTTGACAAAAGCCTGAACATAACGGGAATTGATAATCCTTTTATCAATGCATATAATGTAGGAGCAGGTTTTGTTTTAAGGTCCGATGACAACGTTATTCAGGGCTTTACGATTGATAGAGCAGGGATGTATGGACTTGGTGCTCAGCATTCAGATTACAACTTTGGTGTTTATTTACTCCAATCATCAGAAAGGAATACAATCAGAGACAACAACTTCACCAATGGAGGTGGGGTTTACATTTCTTCAAACAACAATAATGTGATCCAGAATTATTTTGAGAACAGCAGCGTTATAATCGAGAACACTTGGATTAATGGGGGCAGGTACAACAACATTGCAAACAACGAATTTTACTGTTCGAATCCAGACTTGCTGAACCCGCTCATATGGGTTGAAAGTAAATTTTCATCTGACATTTCAACTTTCAACAGAATAGAGAACAACACCATAAACAGAACTTCTCAGTCTTCTCTTGCAATCGTGTTGATTGAGAACCACATGGAAGGAAACACAATCTCAGGAAACACGATAAAAGGAAATATTGCAATAAGAGTCGATTCTGACTACAACTGGATTATAAATAACACTCTGCAAGGTTTAGAAGGTTTACCACTGAGCACCGATGTTGGAATAAAGTTGGCGTACGCAAAGAACTGTGTCGTGAATAACAACACGATAGAGCTGTATAATTATGGTATTCACCTCATACCTTCTGAAACTCCTTACATCAGCTCTCGAACAAACCTGACAATGAGCGGTAATCATCTTTCAAACAACACGTATCATCTTTACATAGACCTACCACCTGATGCTGACACTATATCTCCAACCTTCAATTCATTTGACAACAACATAACCTCCACGAACATCATTGTGGATGGAGGGGAGAAGAAAAAAATCTATTATCTGAAGAATCAGTCCGATACAATTTTCAGTTACTCTGATGCTGCCTTTTTCGCATGCATTAACTGCAACAACATAACTGTTCGGTTCCTCACTCCTGAGGATAACTCGCATGGAATAATTCTTTACAACACTACACATTCTCTCATAGAGAATGTAATAGCAAGTGATAACGCTATAGTCGGAGCTGCAATTTACAATTCCGATAATATAACGATTGAAGGTTCTTACTTCTATAACAACGGAGAAGAAGGGACTGATAGCATTGGAGTTTATTTCCAGAGGACAAATAACTCATTGATTAACGATACTGAGGTTGAAACGAACTGGTGTGAAGGGCTAAAGCTCGAACTTTCAAACAACAACATAATACAGAATTCAAATTTCACGGATAATGGTCCCGCTTACTACCTTCCACCTGTCAGCGAAGATTGTGATGCTGGCAAGGGACTCAGTCTTGACGGCTCAAATAACAATACTTTAAAAGGTTCTTATATTCTTGCAACAAGCATACCCGAGGAGGGAAGCTGGAGAGGAGGGCAGAAGTATGGTGTTCATCTTTATTCATCAAACAACAATACAATCTACAACAATTACTTCAACAACACGATAAATGCCTACGATTCAGGTTTCAACTTATGGAACATCTCAAAAACTTCTGGTGAGAACATAATAAATGGGCCATATCTGGGCGGAAACTACTGGCATGACTATGCTGGGATGGATACAGTTGGAGGAGATGGATTGGGTGATACTCTTTTGCCATACAACTCCAGCGGTAACATTCAGAATGGCGGAGATTATCTACCTCTGACAGCCGTTATCGCAGACACAACCGCTCCGTCCATTCATGTTGTTTCTCCGGTTGAGAGCGGGACTTATTCTGCAAGCTACGTCTATCTGGAGGTTTATTCCCCCGATCCGGATGCATACAAGTGGTGGTATAGCCTGAATTCTGGAGTGAATGTTTCTTTCACACCAAACACCACCATTAGCGGATTGAGTAATGGGAATTATAGCTTGACGGTTTATGTGAATGACACCGCTGGCAATATCAACTCAACAACCGTAAACTTCACGATAAGCATAACAACGGGAGGAGTTGGTAGGGCTGGTGGAGCTGCTGGAGGGGGAGGGAGTGTGGCTAAAACTCCACTCGAAGAGGTAACACAGCCCGATTTCGAGATTACGATTCTCAGTCCGGAAAGCAAGCAGTATGTAGAGAGAGACTTACAGCTTTCCTTCACATCTCCTCTGCCTCTGAGAAGGGCATCGGTAATTATAGATGATAGCAGTACGGAATCAGTAAGCATCTCAGTCTATGCAACTTCTGGCTCGGTGGAAATATCCTGCCTACACCTTGGAAAACACAAAATTATTGTCAATGGAGAGGATTACTACGGCAGGAGAGGAAAAGGAGAGGCTGAATTCGAGATAATACCTCTAACCTTGGGAGAAATCAATGTTACCGGCACACAAACAACTCCCCGCTTTGCGGATGATGTTGCATTCTCATTCCTTGGAAGAAATGCTGATTACATTCTTAGATTTGAGGCAAAAGGAGAAGTAGAAATAGATGTTTACATAAACAAATTCTATAGAGGTAGTATTCAGCCTTACAACAACCTTTCAGGCGGATTAATTTATTCATTTAAGCCAAACTCCACTTACCAGAGCTATGAAGTTCCTGTTTCAGCTAAAAACATTACTGAGGATGTTGAGAACATAGTTTCATTTATTTCTGAGAACACGGGAGATGGAGAAAAAAGCTGGGAGATAAGGAATGTTTCCTTAATACCTTCCATAACTTTCAACTTCCCACAGATAGAGGTTTTCACATCTGATAAATCAATTTCCGAGAATGAAAAACTAACTCCATTCATCAGAATTGACGGAATTATAAATTCTTCGGATTATTATGCATACGTTTATTTGGTTACTCCAAATGGAAAAAAGCTGTATTATCCGGACTGGAGTGAGGAAGTAAAGCCTTTGGATTCTTACTATTTGAGAACGAATTACTATGATAGGCTTCCCTCAAGCTTCTACTTTGATGGAGAAATGTCGGGAACTTATGTTGTCGCAGCGAAAATTGTCACAGATGGCTCGATTGTCTCATTATCTTCTGACAGGATTTACTACAGCAATGGAACCTCTGTTAAACTCTTTCTGAACAGGGAAATTTTTAGCGAAGGGCAAGAAGTAATAGTTGAACATGCTCTTACGGGAAAAGGCAATGTCTCTCTCATAATTTCTATGGAGAATCCGGATGGAGAGATCACTTATCTCCCGATGCTCTCTGATAAACCTGAAGTTAAAGAGTATAAGCCAGTAAAATCGGATTACTTCACCGCTTTTGATGATTTCGTAACTGGATGGAAAGAAGGTCATTACATTTTGAGAAGTAACCTCTACAATGAATCCGGAGAGCTAATTGCTGAAGATATCCGGACTTTTGAGGTTTGCAGTGGCACATCAGCACTGGAAGGAAAGTATATCAGAAAAGTATCAGAAAATGATGTTTCTTCGTTTGTGTTGAGCAGGATAAGATTGGTCGATTACTATACACTTCAGACAAAAGAGTTTGAGTTTAAAGGAGACCACTATGGCTATTCAATAAAGAGCGTCCCCGGGAGATACTATCTGGCAGGATTTGCAATATCGGAAGAAGGAAGAATGTATTCTATACCACTGACAGAAATCAATCTGAACTGCGGAGAAGTTGAGGTCAGAAACATAATCCTTGACTCTATTGGAAGCCTTAATCGGGAATTTATAAAGTCGCTGGAACTTGAAACTTACTCGGAGCTTATGACTGATGTTGTTCACAATGAAGCCCGCTTTGATGATAATTCGAATTTCTGTTCAAAGCCAAAGGTTCTTGTGACAGTTGGACCTCCGTGGAATGGGTCTGAAGTGGGTGTTTTGGCTGATTATCTTGCAACACTACTATCAAAAACATCACCGGGAGTTGAGATAATAACTTATGGCGATGTACGCAACTTCCTCACGTATCAGGAAGATAAAATACTTCTTGGCGGAGAGGCTGATTATTCAAAGGTTGCGGGAATGATAAAGGACGTCCAGTATATTATGAGGTTCTCTTATGCTCGTTTCGATGACACTCTGCTCATGAACGCCAATATGCTGGATTTTGACCTTGTCCAGGTATTTTACAGCACTTCGATAAAAGGAGGAGAAATTCTGGAGACAGCAGATGAAATAACAAGAAGTATGGGCGACATATCAAAAATAATCGAGAATTACGAAATCAGTAATCCAGTGCCCCCAAGAGACCCAATGCTCTTCGTAACACTCACTCCTGAATCCGTTACATTTGAGGAGAATAAGGACAGGGCAGAAATAAGAGTGGAAGTTAAGGATTGCCGTGGAAATCCTGTAAAAGGAGCGAGGGTTTACTTCAAGGAAATAACGGACAAAGGATTTGTTAAGGCAGATGGTGAAGAATGGATTTCAAATCTTGGTTCTCATTACGTTTACTCTGTAACGGACAGTAAAGGAATAGCGAAAGCAGAATATGTCCTTGACCAGTCCAAAGGTGTGAAGAAAGGAGTTGACAAAATTGATATTTTCACAAAGAAGAGGGGCAGAAGTCTGAAACATAACCTTGCTATAATCAAAATTGCGGGAATAGGTATAGAAATAAAAGCGGGAAAGGAAACAATTTCGCTAAAGCAAGAAACAGACCTGTTCATCTCCCTGTACAAAGAAGAACTTGATGGCGATAGAGAACTGCTTGCAGGTAGAACGATTCTCATCGAAAAGTACGGTTTGCTTGATGGCAAAATTGTTGTAATGAGTGTAGCAGATTCCTACGGGAATCCAGTAACGAATGAGAACGGTAATGCAGTAATCAAGTACATTGCAGGCAAGAAGGAGGGGATTGTGAAGATACCTGCAGTTTATCAAGGCTTAGGACACACAAATGCTCCGACAGACACAGCATTTATCAAAGTTAAGAAAGATGAGTTTGTAATAAATATCAGGTGGAGTGAGGAATACAATTACTACAAAGAATATCATCGAAAGCGTTATTGTGGAGAACCTCTTAATCGAATTAGAGAGGGAGAATATTCTCTTAATTTTGAGGCAAAGATAATCTGGGATAGAAAAAGCGAGAGAGAGGTTTCATCAGCTTCTGTGAGGTTCAAAGAGGATGAGAGTGGTAGCTGGAATGGGAGATTGTGCGGAGAGGAATGGTATGTTTGCCCTGGAGATTCTCCTCCAAGAGCCAACTGTGCTAACTGGTGGGAAGATGAAAAAACAGCATGGTATCATAGAAATGCCGACATCTACTCAAACTTAAAAGGCAAGGGGTCATTCAGAAAGATTTTGAGGGAGGGTAAAGCAGGCGAATTATTCCTTAGAATTGACCCGATAAAAATTGAAATGACTCTCAAAGGACAGCTCACATCTACCGGGGGAGGTACATGGGTTACTAAGAAGAACGGAGAGGTTGTTGGAAGTCAGCCTATGGTTGGTGATAAAGACTATAACTACAATGGAATCCATTATTCTCCAACACCTTCGAGATGGATAAATTGCCTTCCAGCTAGCCATCCAGAACTCCAGTCATATTACTACTGTGCTTACTTCATTCCCAACAACTTTCCGGATGATTACGTTCGGTTAGAAAAGCTCGGGAAGAACTCTTACAGCTCGTTCCATTTCACATATCCAGTGGAAATTGATGTTGAAGGATACAACGCATTCTACAGTGCAGAATACAAAACAAAGCTTTACGGTACAAAAGAAATGCACGTTACAGTTGTGAAGAGGTGAAATTATGAGAGCGTTTCTTTTTTCTCTGATTGTATTGGTGCTCTTACTTCCTGTGACTCATGCTGAGGTTACTGTTTGCGAGAAGAGGTGCGATTTCAGCTCGATTCAGGATGCTATAGATTTTGCAAATGAAGGAGATACGATTGTCGCTGAAGGATTCTTCTTTGAAAATTTAAACATAACAAAACACATAATACTGACTGGAAACGCAACTTTATACCCTTCTGGAAGTAAAGCTGGGATTTCAATCTCAGCAGATAATGTGGAAGTCAATGGTATGAGCATAAAAGGTGGAATTACCGGTATTGAGGTTGTTAATTCAGAAGGAGTTAAAATCGAGAACTGCAATTTTAACCGAAATTTCTACGGGGTTCTGCTTTTGGGGAGCTCTAAATGCACAATTAAGGGGAATAATTTTGAGAATATCAATGAGTCGGCAATTAAACTCGAAGGTTCAGATTCAAACACGATATCTTCCAATCACATTGATGGTTCAAAGGTTGCCGTTCATCTTTTCCAGTCTTCAGAGAATAATCTCACAGATTCCTCCTTTGTGAATGTTGAGGCAGGAGTGTACCTTGAGGGTTCCCTCGACAACAGTATAACCGGGAATGAAATCTCTGCCATAGATACTGCAATATTCATGTGCCATTCAGGAGGGAACAAAGTTTCAGAAAATAGCGCAGATGGTGATGTTTTCGTTCATCTTTTATTTTCCTCAAAGAATACGATTGAACAAAATGAAGCAGAAGGAATTTATGCCAATTTCAACTCCTATAAAAACGATTTTACCATAAAAAACTTGAAGCTGACAGGGGAAGAATTCCAGTTCTCTCTCACTGAATCCATACTGCCTGAAGAATTTATCCCTCTGAGTAACGTTATAAATGTGACAGTAATACCAGATTTGATAACAGAGACTGGATATGTGGAGTTGAATATTGGCAAAGAAGAAATTGATAAGCTATCGAACGAAATCAACATCTCAACTCTCGCTTTTTACCGTTTGAATAAATCAGATATGGAAAGGGTTTCAGATTACTACAATGCGAGTTCTATGTTACGCTTCACATCAAATAAAAGTGGAATGTACGTTTTAGCGGTAGAAAAAGTCTATCCAAAAAAACCAACAACCCTCTCAACTCCTGCTCCATTTCCCATAAAAATCCCCGGATTTCAGGTATTTTACGCTTTTTTAGCTGTGACTATGGCTTTTCTAATCCTGAAAAGGCGTTAACCAAATATTTTTTAGAAATTAATACTAGTTACCTCAATCCAACTAGCTCCTCCAGCGCTGCCTTAGGGTCTTTAGCCTTTACAACACCACTCGCCAACAGCACACCCTCTGCCCCTAAATCTAGGGCTGTTACGTAGTCTTCATGCTTGCTTATTCCAGCCCCACAAAGAACCTTTATTTCTGGATACACATCCTTTGCAGCTTTGACAGAATTCTCAACTATCTCAGGTTCAGCTTTTGATACTGGTATGCCACTTCCAATTAGCTCTGGTGGCTCGATTGCCACGTAGTCTGGTTGTAATGCTGCCGCAGCAGCCGTTGTCGTAATGTTGTTTGTGCAGACTACCGAAACCAGTTCCAACTCCTTAAACTTGTCAACTATAAAATCGATGTCCGCAAGCTTTAACCTTCTTTCAGAGTGGTTAATCAGGCTACCTTTAGCTCCTACCTCTTTAATCATCTCAGCGTTAATTCTTCCAGTATAGCTTCCAAAATTTACGGCATCAACATGTTGCGAGTAAACATCAATTGAAAGCTCATTCACAAACCTTTGCAGATCAAGTGATATGGGAGCAATGGCAATGTAGTCATCAACCTTATTAGCTACATCTTCAACCGCCTTAGCCAACTCTAACCCTTTTAAACCAAAACCTTCCTTATATGCTTTAAAATTTATTATTACAACACCCATCCAACCACCTTTTCAAACTTTTAAAAAATTTTGATTAATACTTTAATTCCATCAGAAGTCTGTCATAATGCGGAATTGATCTGTATCTGGTTTCATGTGCGCTAAAAACCTCCTAACAGCCCCTTCAACATCCCTTGCCTTTGTTATAGCTCTACCAACCACAAGTACATCAGCACCAGCAGAAATTGCATCCTGAACGTTTTCAGGCTTAATTCCTCCAGCCACCGCCACCAACACACCGAATTCCTTGATCTTCGATGCATGCTTCCAAGGCATTTCAGCAACCCCCTCAGCATCAATTGCCCTGTGTAATTCAACAACATCCGGCGTGACGTATTCCTTAATTTTCTTCAGCCTTTCCACTGGGTCTTCAACGTTTAACATATCAACAACAGATAGGATTCCTGTTTTCTCTGCCTCTCTAACACCCTTAACAATCGTCTGAATTGGTGCTAAGCCTGAAATGACTATGGCATTAGCAGTAGCATCTGCTGCCATTCTCGCCTCCAAATTTCCAACGTCCAACGTTTTCAAATCCAAAACGAAGAAAGAATCTGGCTTTATTTCCCTCAACTTTAATATCACTTCACTCCCGTACCTCTTTGCTAAGGGTGTGCCAACCTCATATACTATGTGATCACTATCCGGAATCTGCTTTAAGACGTTCAAAACCTCATCCAAGTCTGGAATGTCAATGGCAATTTGCAAGTACGGCGGATCCCAAAGTTTTGTTAATTTCCTGCCAACAAATGGATGGAAGCTCCTATCTTTTTCATACAAAACCGTCTCAACATCTGGAAAGCTCTGCATAGCCCTCTTCAATGCAAGTTTTGTTGCTCCGTAGTTGTAGTAATAGACCTTGTGCTTGTTCTTAGCCTTTGGATGAATGAACACGCTAACAACCACAACAAAATCCTCAGCAATATCCATTGGGATTATACCTTCCTCAACAGCATCCGCAATCGCCTTAGCGACTGCTGCTTGTGCAGCTCCAAATATTAGCTCTGCCTGTCTCATATCTTTTACCGTAACCTTTGGAATTATGACTGCTGGTGGCTTTGTGATTAAATTTGGTCTTAAAACAGCAAGTAAAGGCGTGTGTCCTTGGGAAAGGTTTGACAATGCATTTGCAAAGGCTATGCCTACAGGGCTATCCTTTGTCCCAATCATCAAATCAATGTGAGCAACCTCATATCCTTCTCCAATTAAAGCTTCTCCAATTCTCATATCCATTCAATTCCCCTGCGGAAAGTTAACATAATAAAATAAAAATTTTTGGATTTGTTTTTTCAATTTTCGTCGGAATGTTAAATTCAAATGGACCGGTGGGGATTTGAACCCCAGGCCTCCCGCATGCCAAGCGGGTGCTCTACCGCTGAGCTACCGGCCCTCTTTAAAATATTTAAGACCCCTTATACCCTTCAAGATTTAAAATTTGTGGTGATGCTAATTTTTTATGAACTCCCTCAAGAATATCGTTGCATAGCATCCCTTTGGAAGATAAAATTCAAAAATAATGTCACCGTTTACTGAATATAATAGATTTGTCCAGTCTATTAGCATGTCTGAAGTTCTAAAACTGCCTTTGGATGAGAACTCTTTGTACTTGTTTTTAAAGTCCCCCAAGCTAACCCCTTCACTCTCAAGAATCTCCCTTAGAATCTCACCACACCACCCCTCTACAACAGTTTCATAACCTGGTAGTGGTAGGGCTAATGTTGCTCGCTTTTTCTCAATTAAAAATTCAATTCTCTTTTTTGTTGCACCTGTTACAACGCTGAACTCATCTTTAAACGAGTAGTACTTCTTATTTTGAGCTTCTGTAAAAAAGATAAACGAAACAACATCACCCTTTTCGACTTGCTTTAAATCGTCAAACTGCGCTATTCTTCTTGAAAGCAGTAAGTTGAAAAGGTAAGATTGATACGCATGTACGAACATCAGTTTTAGATTTTTTGGTAAGATTAGCAAAGCCTCTTCTTCACTCTTACCTTCTCTGAGCTTTTGTAGCAGTGTCCTTTCGTATCTGAGGTACTTTGGTAACTCCCTCAAACCAAGCTTTTCATCTCTACTATCCCACAGCTCCTGCCTTATCTTTCTCACTTCCTCATTTTCCCCCTCGAAGGGCTTTGCAACGTAAACCCAGAATGCATCCTCAAACTCTCCCTTTAATATGTGCCTACCAACTTCATGGGTGATGTACCTTATAGATCCAAACCTCTGCAATCCGAAAAAATTTGGTGTGCCCTTGAGCATCAATTCATCTTTTATCCCTTCAATTTTATCATCAACATCACATTCTAAGCTTTCCAAACCTGTAACCCTAATCTTAAACTCATTTCCAATCAAGTCTCCAAGCTGAATTGGTTTTCTTGATTTACCAACTACTTCAATCTCAACATCTCTTAAATTCAAATTCTTCAGCTTTTCGATTTGCTCTTCCTTCAGGTTTTTAATGCTGAAGTATTGAGTTGTTATAGCTCTTTTATCCTTTGTACCAGCATACTGTATTCTCTTCTGACTTATGCCAAGCATGTTTGAGATAACTCTTGCGAGATTCATCGTATCCCAGTTCTTTTTGGTAACTCTTACAATTACGTAGTCCCCTTCAACAAAATTGAGCTTTGCAACCTCCTTTACCCTGAAATTTTCCGCCTCATCTTTTACATAACCACCTATTCCCTCTTTTTTTGTTATGTACGTTTGGATTCCAACTCTTTCGTAAACCGTTAACATTAAAACAACTTTAACCCTCGATTTATTACTCTATTGAGTTACAAATTCAAACTGTATAGTCCTGAAATTTTTGACCTTATAAACCCTACTCATTCTCCAACCACCTCATCAAAAAGCTTGAATGCAACACCTAACCTCGCCTCTACAGGCAACCTGCTCCAGAAGGCATCTTC
>Ga0180301_10002477_pt1 | contig 14509 bp, 8 predicted proteins | sample GuaBasSediGuay16_FD_121797 | JGI IMG/M metagenome (GOLD analysis project Ga0180301, IMG submission 121797) | Subseafloor sediment microbial communities from Guaymas Basin, Gulf of California, Mexico - Guay16, Core 4569-2, 12-15 cm | ecosystem: Environmental > Aquatic > Marine > Hydrothermal...
AAACTTACCGCAAGCAGAGCCGATTATCGAGTCGTCGACAGATACCAGCACAAGCACAGCCACAAGCACTCAACCATAATAATTTCGAATATAAGATTACGCGAATGTTCACGAACAGCAACGAACGGAACGCAAACAGATTAATAATATAAAATTGTTTATTTAGCGAATTGCGGCCGACAAAGAATGGTTTATAAGCGTATTATATTCCCAAATGAGAAAAAAATTCACCTCTGTTCGTGATTTGTTCGAACCCCTTCGCGTAAGTTCGTGTGAAATTCAAAATTCAAATGAAACTTGTTCTTAAACCATTAACCACAATGAAAGAGATGGTGGTGGATATTCTGTTGCCAAAGTTTTGCCTCGGCTGCGGCAGGGAGGGCCGATATATATGTAAGAACTGCGAGGTATTTTTGAGTGAAATCGATGTGGGGGGTTTACGATATCCCACAGTGATGAGTGTTTGGGAATACGAGGGAATTATTGAAAAAGCGATTCATAAAATGAAGTTTGATGGCTGCTACGATATTATTAACGAACTTGTTGAAAAAGCTTTTGAAAAAGTGGAGTTCAATTTGCCTGAGAATACAGTAATTACCTATGTCCCGATGTGGCCGAAGAAAGAGCGCCTGCGCGGTTTCAATCAGGCCGAGCTCATTGCCCAGAAAATGAGCCGGTTGCTTAGCCTGGCTAAGCAACCAATACTGGAGAAGGTGAGGGATAATCGGACGCAGGTGGGATTGGGTCCGAAAGAAAGAGAAGAAAATGTTAAGGGCGCCTTCCGTTGTGTAATACCCGACGTTACACATTGTAGAAATGTTTTAGTAGTGGATGATGTGTATACGACCGGGGCGACGGCCAAAGAATGCGTTAAAGTGTTGAGGGAGGCCGGAGTGAAGAATGTATGGGTATTCACGCTGGCAAGAAAATTGAGAATATGAATACCATTTCAATTGAAAATAAAAAATATCCAAAATTGTTAAAAAAAATTGGCAAAAATGCACCAAAGCAGCTTTATTATAAAGGCAGCTGGGATGACGAGATTTTTAAAAATTGTTTGGCAGTGGTAGGAAGCAGGCGGATGACGACTTACGGAAGGCAGGTGATAGAAAGAATTGTTGGAGAGGTTGCTGCGGCCGGCCTTACTATAGTTTCCGGCTTTATGTACGGAGTGGACGCTGCAGCCCATAAAGCAGCATTGAATTTTGGTGGACGGACGATTGCCGTGATGCCCTGCGGTATAGATTTGATTCATCCGGAATACCAGCAGGATTTGTACGTTGAAATTTTAAATAACAAAGGATTAGTAATTTCAGAATACGAGGGGAATATGCAACCGGTGAATTGGACATATCCCCAAAGGAACAGAATCGTAGCCGGGCTCTCAAAAGCCGCTTTAATTGTAGAAGCGGGAGAAAAAAGCGGCTCCTTAATTACTGCCAAATGGGCTAAGAAATTCAAAAGGAAATTATTCGTTGTGCCCGGCCCCATCACCAGTGAAAACTCAAAGGGTATTATGCAGTTGATAAAAGGAGGAGCTGTACCCGTTAGCTCTGCCAAAGACATTCTGGAATACTACAAGATAAAATTCCAAATCACAAATCACAGATCCCAAATAAATACCAAATCACAAACCCCAAATTCCAAAATGACTATCGAGCATAATATTCTAGAAAAACTTCATATAGAACCCACAGAAATTGATGAGTTGGCTAGATGTTTGGGGATACCGGTTTCTGAATTGGGAGTCACCTTATCGATGATGCAGCTTAAAGGTTTGATCCAGCAACAAGGCAATAAATATTATCTCGCCTAACCATAACTAATTCGGGGCACTTTGTGCTCGGTCCGACCGAGCACATTGCCCAAGAGGTGATATGAATAGAAGAATAAAATTTATACCGGGGAAAATATACCATATTTATAACAGAGGCGTAGCCAAATGTTCTATTTGCAACAGCGAAGCAGATTTTTGGCGGTTTTTGCAGGGACTATGTTTGTTTAATGATAAAAGCAGTGTTAGTAATATCCTTTGGCAGCTAGAAAGAAACAGAGGTCGGCTTACTTTGAATGTTTTAAAGAACTATATTATCGCTGGGGGCAAAGACAGGAAACCACTAGTGCGGATTCTTGCTTATTGCGTTATGCCAAATCATTTTCATTTATTGGTGGAAGAATTAGAAGAAGGCGGTATAACAAAGTTTATGCATAAATTTGGTGGAGGATATGCTGGTTATTTTAATAAAAAACATAACAGAGTGGGCGGGCTGTTTCAAGGAAGATATCAAGCGGTGCCTGTAGATAGTGAAAAACAACTTTTATATTTGCTTGTTTATATTAATGTAATCAATCCCGGCCAGCTAATAGAGCCTAAGCTAAAAGAAGAAGGGATAAAAGATATGCAGAAAGTTTTACATAGAGCCGAGGAATACCTTTTTGGCACCCACCAGGAATATCTCGGGAAACGGGGCTCACTGATTATTGATAAAGCTCGACTGACTGAAATGTTGGGATTAGAATCGCCAGAAAAATATCGCGAATTAGTAGAAGATGTTTTGAAAAATAAGAAATATACCGAAATCGGCTATTTATTGTTAGAATAATTAAAAATTAAGAGTGGGGCACTTTGTGCTCGGTCCGACCGAGCACAAGCCCGAGTATGATAGAATTAAAAATTAAAAATTAAGAATTTAAAAATTTCACTTTTATGCTAATAAAAGTAGCGTCGGCGGCCAGTAGGGGACTGGAAACGATCGGCGTGGATGTGGAAGTTAATGTGGCGGGTCGCGGACTGCCGGGGTTTAACATTGTGGGCTTGGCGGACAAGGCGGTGGATGAAAGCAGGGAAAGAGTAAAGACAGCTATCTTGAGTTCTAAAATAGAGTTTCCCCAAAAGAAAATTACGGTTAACTTGGCGCCGGCTGATGTGCCCAAAGAGGGTTCAGTTTACGATTTGCCCATAGCCGTAGGAATTTTGTCTACTTTGACAAACTGCAAGGCGCCGGAAAAGTCATTGTTTTTCGGAGAACTGTCTTTGGATGGCTCCCTGCGGCATACCAAGGGCGCTTTGCTAATGGCTCTTTTTGCTAAAGAGGCAGGATTTGAAAGTATTTTCCTGCCTAAAGATTCGGCCAATGAAGCAGCGGTTATTAAGGGAATTAAAGTTTATCCCGTTGAGAATCTTTCACAACTTTTAAATCATTTTGCGGAAAAAGAGTGCATTTCGCCGGCTGTTTACAAAAAGGCAAAAGAAGAGGCATTTGATAATTTAATAGAGTTCGATATGAAAGATGTTTTGGGCCAGGAACAGGCAAAAAGAACGATGGAAATTGCCGCCGCCGGCGGCCACAACATATTAATGGTGGGCAGCCCCGGTACGGGAAAAACAATGCTGGCGCGGGCACTGCCAGGCATTTTGCCTCCTTTGAACGAAAAAGAATCGCTTGAAGTAACAAAAATTCATTCTTCGGCCGGTACCATTCCTCCGGGCGGTTCCCTGATAACCATAAGACAGTTTCGTTCGCCTCACCATACAACTTCTCCGGTTGGATTGATTGGCGGGGGAACTAAGCCGCATCCCGGAGAAATAAGTTTGGCTCACCGCGGCGTATTGTTTCTCGACGAATTCAACGAATTTCCGCGCTCTGTTTTGGAGGCTTTGCGCCAACCCTTAGAAGATGGCTACGTGACAATTTCCAGAAGCAAAGAAAGAACTATGTACCCGGCGCGGTTTATGTTGGTGGCTTCGGCCAATCCCTGCCCTTGCGGTTATTTAAACCACCCAAAGAAGGTTTGCGTTTGTTCGCCGCGTCAGATCAAAAAATATCAAAAAAGAATTTCCGGACCCCTGCTCGATAGAATTGATTTGCATGTTGACGTCCCTTCGGTGGATGTTGCAGAACTTTCTAATAATCAAAAAGCTTCGGAATTTTTGGAACCCTCCAGTACCATTAGGAAAAGAGTGGTTTTGGCTAGGAAAAAACAAGCGGAAAGGTTTAAAACGGAAGCAATTCATGTTAATGCCGAGATGAAAAACAACCATATCAAAAAATACTGCAAATTATCAAAAAAAGTAGAGCAAATTTTACAGCAAGCCGGCGTGAAATTTCAGTTGTCGGCCCGCAGTTACTTGAAGATGATAAAGGTGGCCAGAACTATTGCCGACTTGGATAACTCCCCGGAAATTGGAATTTCGCATATGGCCGAGGCGTTGCAGTACAGACCGAAAAGATATGAAGAAGTTTAATCTGCAGATAGGAAAACTGGGAGAGGAAATCGCCAAGGATTATTTGAAGAAGCGGGGATACGAGATCTTGGCTCAAAATTTTAAAACAAAATACGCTGAGATTGATTTGGTGGCTCGTCAAAAGAACGAATTAGTTTTTGTGGAAGTACGCACTAAGAGAGGATTGGATTTTGGTAGTCCGGAAGACTCACTGAACAAAAAGAAATTGCGGAAACTTTGGTTTAACGCCCGGGGTTACATAAACTGGGCAAAATGGCGAGGTCCCTATCGCATTGACGCCGTCTGCATTGTCTTAAAACCCAATAATACATTGGATCGCTTCAACCACTACAAAAACATTTAACAACATTTAACCCCTGTGGTTAAATATAGTTAAATATGGAGACTTTAGTATTTGACATTAAATAGGTTATACTAATAAGTAGCAAATAATAATTAATTAAGGTACAATAAAACTATGAGCAACGTACTCAACAAAATAGTAAAGTACAGTATATATGTATTGGTGTTTTTATTGCCTCTTTTCTGGCTGCCTTTTACGTTTGAGATTTTTGAGTTCTCAAAGCTCTATTTGCTGTTTTTCTTAGTTTCTTTGGCTTTCTTTGCCTGGTTGGCCAAAATGGTTATTTACGATAAAGAACTAAGATTCAGGTGCAGCCCCTTGGATTATTTTGTTTTAGGATTTTTGGGGGTGGCTGTTTTGTCTGCCATTTTTTCAGTTGACAAAATCTCCAGTTTGTTCGGATTTTACGGGAGGTTTTCCAACGGTATAATCAGCCTTTTTTCCCTGGTGATGCTGTATTTCCTGATTACGAATAATGTTGGCGTTCGCAGAACAACGCCGAAAAGTACGCCGAGAAGCGCGCCTAACAACGCTGAAGCGTCTAGTTCAGCGTTAATCAGCGTGAACAGCCTGATAAGTCTATTTTTGTACTCTGTGGGGGTGGTGGTAGTAATCAGCTACTTGTCTATATTTCGGGTCTGGCAGACGCTCGGGGCTGTGTGGAACAGTGGAACTTTTTGGCCGGCAGTGATGATGCAGAAAACCTTCAATCCAGTGGCAGGGAGTTTGGAGGGATTGACGATCTTTTTAGCTGTAATTGTGGTTTTGCTGACTGGCATTCTTTTAAAATCCAAAATCCAAAATTCAAATGACAAATTAAATCCAAATTCCAAATTCCAAACTATTTTCTACTGGATGCTGCTGGCGGGCTCTTTGGGACTTTTGGTGATTGTTGATTTTACCATGGCCTGGGTGGTGCTTTTGGCAACTTTGGTTTTGTTTGTCGGTTTGAGTTTATGGAAGAGATTATTTAAGGAAAACGTCAATCGGCTTTTGATTCCCATATTTTTAATTATTATTGCCGCTGTCTTAATACCTTTTAAGCCGGTCAATTTGGAGTTACCCCGAGAGCAGGTTTTATCTCAACCAACGTCTTGGCAGGTAGGATTGGGGGGAGCTACTGAGAGCGTCAAAGCCGGCTTTCTGGGATCGGGCATTGGCACCTTCCATTACGATTTTACCAAGCACAAGCCGATCGGAATCAACGAATCTTGGCTATGGCAGATAAGGTTTGACAGGGCCGGCAGCCATTTGGCCGAAATTCTGGGAACTATGGGATTCTTGGGAATCTTGGCTTATCTTTCAATAATCGGCATGTTCTTGCTGATAAGCTATTTTTTGGTTGCCAATCGGATGCTGCTGCCCCTTTTTATGGTGTTTACGGCTTTGGTGGTGGCGCAGTTCGTCTATTACCAGAATCTAACTTTGGCATTTTCTTTCTGGTTGATGCTGGGGATGGCGGTAGTCAGCTGGCAGAAGCCGATTAGGGAGAAGGTCATTTCTTTTAAGAACTTCCCCGAACTTTCTTTGGTGTTGTCCACAATAGTAATCATTTTGGGAATCGCCATTCTGGTCTTTTATTATTTCGGCGCGAATTTCTATTTGGCCGATGTGAGTTACAGCCAAGGCCTGCAGGTTTTTGGCTCAAAAAGGGTGGAAAAACTGGAAAAGGCAGTCAGCATGAATTCTTATTCTTCCAGATATAGAGCGGCTCTTTCCAGAAGCTATCTTTACGAAGCTTTACAGGAACTGCAAAATCCGGAAGCAGAAAGAGACTCAAAAATGATTAAAAACAGAGTGGCCAACGCCATAGCCCAAGCCCGGAAAGCCGTTGAGTTGCAGCCCAAATCTGTCCAAAACTGGGAAAACTTAGGAGTAATTTACAGAGAAATCGGCGGAGCGGTCCAGGGAGCTACAGACTGGGGGATAAAGTCTTTTGAAAAAGCTATTGCCCTGGAGCCCGCCAACCCCGTGTTGTACACCGAACTGGGAAAATTATATTTGGTTAAGGGGGACAATAAGAAAGCCAAAGAATATTTCCAGAAGGCCATCGAGAAAAAGTCAAACTATTCAGATGCGATAATTCAAGAAGCTTTACTTTCGGAAAAAGAAGGTGTTTTGGAGGAGGCCATTGCCAAACTGGAAGGGCTGTTGACAGAAAACCCCCTCAACGTGGAAGCGAGGTTTCAGCTGGGGCGTCTCTATTTCAACAACAACCAAACAGACAAAGCCATTGAGCAGTTCCAACAGGTGATCATCCTGGTGCCCAACCATTCCAACGCCCACTATTCTTTGGGGGTGGCTTATTCAGCCCAAGGCCAGACCCAGAAAGCCATTGAAGAGTTTGAGAAGGTGCTGGAATTGAATCCGGGAAACCAGGATGTCGTTCGGAAATTGGAAAATCTGAGAGCGGCAACTGAAGAAGAAGGGGAATAGGGGTTGCGGGGTTGACAAACTTTTGAGGATGTGTATAATTTAGTTTGTTAGTTTGTTCGCATTTTTTCACTAACTATTGTAAACTTGTTTTTATACTTGAACCCCCTTTTTTATTAAATTTTAAATGGAGATTTTGACCCTAAATTGATTAGGGTTAGTTTTTATGCAAATAAAAAACTTTGGTAAAAGCAAGGTTCATCTTCCTTATCCGTATTTGCTGACTATCCAAAAAGAGTCCTGGGATAATTTCTGGCAGAAGGACTTAAAGGACCTGTTTTCCGAGATATCTCCCATCCGGGATTATACGGGGAAAGAGCTGGAGCTCTGGTTTTTGGATTACAAGTTGGACGAGCCCAAGTACAAGACCGATTTGGAGGCCAAGATAAACAATGATTCCTTTGAATCTTCCTTGAGAGTCAAGACCAAGCTGGTGAATCTCAAAACCAAAGAGGTGAAGGAACAGGAGGTCTTTCTGGCCGATTTCCCCTTGATGACAGAAAGGGGAACTTTTATTTGCAACGGCGTGGAGAGAGTGGCTATTTCCCAGTTGATTCGTTCTCCCGGAGCTTTTTTCACGGCCAGAACTGTTGCCGGAAAAAATTATTTCGGAGCCAAGATAATTCCCAACAGGGGAGCCTGGCTGGAGTTTGAAACAGAACCCTCAGGGTTTGTCGGAGTTAAGATAGATAGAAAAAGGAAGGTGGCAGCAACTACGCTTTTAAAAGCATTCGGGGTCGGTATAGGGAAATCCCAAATTTTAACCCAAAATTCTAAAGATATAGATAATGAAATTAAGAAGTTGTTTGCTGATGTTGATAAGGGAGAAGTGAAATATATTGAAGAAACTCTTAAAAAAGATACTGCTCAAAATCAGGGGGAAGCCATGGTAGAGATTTACCGAAGGCTGAGGCCCGGGGATTTGGCCACTCCTGATTCTGCGGGAGAACTGATCCGCAATATGTTTTTTAATTTCGAAAGGTATGATTTGTCGAAAGTCGGACGTTGGAAAACTTGGCAGCGTCTTCCCGCGCTTGTCCAACAGAAAAAGAAAGAAATCACGGTGCAAGACAGAGTACTCCATCCCGAAGACGTGGTTGAAGTTATCAGAGAAATTATTCGGCTTAACAACACTCCGGGGGCGCAGCCCGACCAGATTGACCACTTGGGCAATCGAAGAGTCAGAACCTTGTCGGAGCTGCTGCAAAATAGATTAAGGGTGGGATTGATGCGCATGGAAAGAATCATCAAAGACAAAATGTCCACCCTGGACGTGTATACTTTGACTCCCTCCCAGTTGATAAATCCCAGGCCCGTCATGGCAGTGGTAAAAGAGTTTTTTACTTCCTCCCAAATGTCTCAGTTTATGGATAATGAAAACCCCTTGGCGGAAATCGAGCATAAAAGAAGACTGTCAGCTACGGGTCCCGGAGGATTAACTCGCGAGCGGGCTGGCTTTGAAGTAAGGGATGTCCAACCTTCGCATTACGGCAGGATTTGTCCCATTCAAACTCCCGAAGGTCCCAATATCGGTTTGGTGGGCCATTTGGCAGGATACGCCCGCATTAATTCTTATGGATTCATTGAAACCCCATATTTCAAAGTGGAAAAAGGAAAGGTGACTTCCCGTATTGATTATCTTAACGCTTATGAAGAGGAAAGATACAACATTGCCCACGGTGGAACGCCTTTGGACGACAAGAATAAAATTATTCCCTCAAAAGTGGAAGCCAGAATAAAAGGGGAGCCGGGAATCATCGACAGGGATAAAATAGACTATATCGATGTTTCTGCGGAGCAGTGCATTTCTTTGGCTACTTCCTGTATTCCATTTTTGAGGAATGACGACGCCAACCGCGCTCTTATGGGATCCAATATGCAGAGGCAGGCCGTTCCCTTGGTGAAACCGGAGGTCCCCTGGGTTTTATCCGGCATGGAAGAAAGAGTGGCTAGAGACTCGGGGCAGGAGGTGATAGCAGAAGAAGCAGGAGTGGTGACAGAAGTTGACGCAGAACATATTAAAGTGGGCAGGCGCAACTATCCCTTAAAGACTTTTATCAGGACAAACCAATACACTTGTTTTCATCAGAGGCCTTCTGTAAAGCTGGGCCAGCAGGTAAAGAAAGGCGAGGTGATAGCCGACGGAGGGGGTATTGACAAAGGACATTTGGCTTTGGGCCGCAACGTTTTGGTGGCTTTTATGCCCTGGCGGGGGGGCAACTTTGAAGACGCCATTATAATTTCAGAAAAGTTGGTTAAAGAAGACTATTACACCTCCATACATATAGAGGAATTTTCCTGCGATGTTAGGGAAACCAAATTGGGGCCTGAAGTTACTACAGCCGACATTCCCAATGTGGGGGAAGACAAACTGAAAGATTTGGACGAAGAAGGTATTGTCAGGATTGGAGCGGAAGTAGGCCCTAATGATATTTTGGTAGGTAAGATTTCGCCGAAGGGCGAAGCTGATCTGACGGCCGAAGAAAGATTATTGAGGGCAATTTTTGGAGAAAAAGCCAGAGAAGTAAAAGACACTTCGCTTTTGATGGAGCACGGCAAAAGAGGGCGGGTCGTGGGGGTTAAGGTTTTCTCCAGAGAAATGGGTCACAAACTGGAACCCGGCATTATTAAGAGAATTCAAGTGGAAGTTGCCCAGTTAAGAAGGATTACGGCGGGAGACAAGCTGGCCGGACGCCACGGAAACAAAGGTGTGGTTTCTAAGGTTATGCCGGAAGAAGAAATGCCATTTACAGCCGATGGCACTCCAGTGGACATTATCATTAATCCTTTATCGGTGGCTTCCCGAATGAATATCGGACAGATTTTGGAAACTCATTTGGGGTGGGCTGCCAAAAAGCTTGGATACCACGCAGTTTCTCCTGCTCTTTCGGGAGCCGAAGAGTCAGACATCAAAGAAGAGCTGAAAAAGGCCGGCCTTCCAGAAGACGGAAAGACTGTTTTGTACGACGGCAGAACCGGACTTCCGTTTCCAGAAAGAATCACTATCGGCCAGATTTACATGATGAAGCTGATTCATATGGTGGAAGACAAAATTCATATGCGTTCAATCGGCCCTTATTCCTTGATTACCCAGCAGCCTTTGGGAGGGAAGGCGCAATTCGGGGGCCAGAGGTTCGGGGAGATGGAAGTTTGGGCCTTGGAAGGTTACGGAGCGGCTCATACCTTGCAGGAAATGCTGACCATCAAATCGGATGATGTGCCGGGGAGAGCTGCCACTTATGAAGCAATCCTCAAGGGCGAGAAAATAAAAAATCCCAGAGTGCCTGCCTCTTTCAATCTGCTGGTGGCCGAATTGAAGTCATTAGGGCTGGCAGTGGAGGTGAAGGAGAAAAAACCCGAAAAAGAATCTGGGATGTAGAATATTGAATATTGAATGGAAACGCAGAATTTACGAATTCAGAAATCTTTATTTAAATAAAAATATGCGCGTAATAGACTTAGAATCAATAAGAATAAAATTGGCCTCTCCAGAGGAGATTTTATCTTGGTCTCACGGCGAGGTGACAAAGCCCGAAACTATAAACTACAGGACTCAGAAGTCCGAAAAGGATGGCCTTTTTTGCGAAAAAATCTTCGGTCCGGAAAAGGATTACGAGTGCTATTGCGGAAAATACAGAAAGATTAGGTACAAAGGGATAGTTTGCGACAAGTGCGGAGTGGAAGTGACCAAGGCCTCCGTAAGGCGTGAGAGAATGGGCCATATTAAGCTGGCCGTTCCCTGTTCTCATATTTGGTTTTTGCGAGGAGTCCCTTCCAGAATGGGCTTGGTTTTGGATATTCCCATGCAGCAAATAGAAAAGGTAATATATTTCGCCAGTTACATTATCACCAAAGTGGACGAAGAAGCCAAAAAGAGCACCTTGGAAGCGATTGAAAAGGAATACAAAATAAAACTCAAAACTCAAAACTCAAAAATCAAAATTAAAGAGTTGAAGGAAGCGAGAGACAAAGCCAAAGAAGAAGTCAATTCTTTGAAACCCTTAAAGGTGCTTTCCGAGCTGGAATACCACGACTTTTCTTTAAAATACGGAGAAGTTTTTGAGGCCGGTACCGGGGCTGAGACCTTGAGGAAAATATTCACGGAGATCGATCTTAAGAAGACCTGCAAGGATTTGGAAAAAGAAGCAGAGGAAGCTTCTCCCGTCAACCGAAAGAAGGTCTTGAGACGCTTGAGACTGCTTCAAGGCATGCTTAAAAACGGAATTAGGCCCGAGTGGATGTTTCTTACCGTTCTTCCCGTTTTACCTCCCGATCTTCGTCCCATGGTTCAACTGGACGGAGGGAGATACGCTTCTTCGGATCTTAACGATTTGTATCGAAGGGTGATCAACAGAAACAATCGTTTGAAATATCTCTTGGACATATCTGCGCCTGACGTCATCGTCAGGAACGAAAAAAGAATGCTTCAGGAGGCGGTAGACGCTTTGATAGACAACAATATGAGGAAGGGGCAAGTGACCACAGCCACTACGGGGGGCAAGAGGCTCCTTAAGTCATTGGCGGACATGCTCAAAGGCAAGCAGGGCAGATTCAGGCAGAATCTTTTAGGGAAAAGAGTGGACTACTCCGGAAGGTCGGTAATTGTGGTGGGACCGGAACTGCGGCTTCATCAATGCGGCATTCCTAAGACCATGGCTTTAGAGCTTTTTAAGCCTTTTGTCATCAAAAAAATTCTGGATCAGGAACTGGCTTTCAACGTCAGGGGAGCTTCCAGATTAGTGGAAGATGGCCCCCCGGAAGTCTGGGCCATTTTGGAAGAAATAGTCAAAGGCAAACTGGTTTTGCTGAACAGGGCTCCTACTCTTCATAGATTGGGCATTCAGGCTTTTCAGCCGGTATTGGTGGAGGGGGAATCTATAAAGATTCATCCATTGGTTTGCAAAGCTTTTAACGCCGACTTTGACGGCGACCAAATGGCGGTTCATGTTCTTTTGTCCGACGAGGCCCAAAAAGAAGCCAGAGAAATAATGGTTTCTTCTCTCAATCTTTTAAAGCCGGCTACGGGCGGCCCTATAGTGAATCCGGTCAGGGATATAGTCTTGGGCTGCCACTGGATTACCAAAATGGCTCCGGGGGCACAAGGGGAAGGTAAAATATTTGGTTCCAAAAACGAAGCCATCTTGGCGGTTGACACCGATGTGGTTGATTTGAGAGCTCGGATTAAAGTGAAAATCGGCAACGATCTCATAGAAACTTCCACCGGCAGGATTCTTTTCAATAACACTCTCCCCCGTGATTATCCTTTTCAAAACGAAGAAATGAATTCCAAGCGTCTGGAAAAGCTAACCGCCGACCTCATTAAAAAATACGACAAAGAAACCATGGAGGAGACTTTGGACAAAATTAAGAATTTAGGTTTTGAATATTCTACTATTTCCGGGATCACTTGGGGCATGGACGATTTGGTGATTCCGGAGGCAAAAAAGAAACTGATCGCCGATTCCCAAAAAATCATCGAAACCATCGACAACCATTACAAAAAGGGCCTTCTTTCCAAAGAAGAAAAGGTGGCCAAAGCGATTGAAACTTGGCAAAAGACCAAAGCCGAAGTGGAAAAGGAAGTTCATGCAACTTTGCCTCCTTTGGGGCCGGTCAAAGCCATCATCGAATCGGGAGCCAGAGGCACTTGGTCCCAGGTGGTCCAGATGATGGGGATGAAGGGTTTGGTGACCAACCCCGTAGGCGAAATTCTGGAATTGCCCGTAAAAAGTTCCTTTAAAGAAGGATTTGATGTTTTGGAATACTTCATTTCCACGCACGGAGCCAGAAAAGGGACGGCGGACACCGCTCTTAGGACTTCGGCTGCAGGATACCTGACCCGCCGCCTCGTAGACGTCGGCCACGATTCGGTGGTGACGGAAAACGACTGCAAAGATAAGGAGGGGATTATCGTCAGTAAAGAAGATGCCGACAGACTGGGACAAAACTTTTTGTACAAAATCGTGGGCCGAGTGTCGGCTGAAAACAACAAGGTGGTTAAAAAGGGAGAGATAATTGATGAAGAGAAAGCCGCAGCCATTATGGCAGCTGGAATTAACAAGGTGAGAGTGCGCTCTCCCTTGAACTGTAAAACACCTTATGGCATTTGTCAGAAATGTTATGGATGGGATTTAGGGAATAATCAATTGGTTCGTCTCGGGGAAGCTGTCGGAATTATTGCAGCTCAAGCCATTGGGGAGCCGGGAACCCAGCTGACTTTGCGCACTTTCCATACCGGAGGCGTGGCAGAAGGAGGGGACATCACCCAGGGGCTTCCGCGAGTGGAGGAAATTTTTGAGGCAAGGACTCCTTCGGGCAAGGCAATTATTTCACAGGTAGATGGCAAAGTAAAAGAAATAACTCACGATCGTAAGTTAATTATTACGGTAGAAAATAGGAAAACAAGAGGAAAGAGAAAAGAGGAAATAGTTGAATATCAAATTCCGCCAAAGAAAGCCATCTGGGTGAAAAAAGGCGATTCAATAAAGAAAGGACAGCAGCTTTGCGAAGGAAGTTTGGATTTAAAAGAGTTGTTCCGCCTGGTGGAAAAAGAAGAAGTCCAGCGCTACATCTTAAACCAAATTCAGGGCATTTACGTCTCTCAAGGAGCCGTCATTCACGACAAGCACTTGGAAGTAATAATTCGTCAAATGTTTTCCAGGGTGAGAATTAAAGAAGGGGGAGCAACTCCCTTCAATAGCGGAGAAGTGGTGGAACTTTCCAGAGTTATGGAGGAAAACTCCAAGCTTAAGAAGCTCGCTGTTCGCACACAGGAGAAAAAGACTCCAGCCACTTTCCAGCCGCTTTTGCTGGGTATTTCCAAGGTGGCTTTGACCACGGACAGTTTTCTGTCAGCTGCCTCTTTCCAAGAGACTTCCCGGGTTCTTATTAAGGCGGCCATTGAGGGCAGACAAGACAAGTTGAGAGGCTTGAAAGAGAACGTTATAATCGGAAAATTAATTCCCGCCGGAACCGGCTTTAGGCAGGCTTAAAAATACCAAAGTTTGATTGATGCAGGCTGAACCGTTTGAAGGTTCGGCCTTTTTTCATTTGAGTTTTGCCTAGAGTTTTTTTTATGGTAAAATAAGGGAAGTATGGCCAGGAAGAAAAAGATAAAAAACAAAAAAAGGCCGGTTAAAGAGAAAAAACCAATCCGATTTTTCCTGCCAGAGGAAATAAAGCGGCTGATTTGGGGAGTGGCGATGTTTTTGGTGGCCGTAATAGTTATTCTTTCTTTTTTTGATTTGGCGGGGGAGGGCGGCAGGTTTTTTATGAAAGGATTCAATTTTCTGGTGGGGAAGACGGTTTTCTTGCTGCCTTTGTTTTTGATTTTAATAGGTATAGCTTTCTTCGGCTTGAAAGATAAGAATAAATGGCCGGTGATTTTGGCCGCCTTTCTTTTGGTGCTGGGGGCGAGCGGAATTTTTGAGGTATTGGGAGAAGATGCCAAGCAGGGAGGCTGGATGGGCTATTTGGCTGCCTGGCCT
>Ga0180301_10002478_pt1 | contig 14509 bp, 13 predicted proteins | sample GuaBasSediGuay16_FD_121797 | JGI IMG/M metagenome (GOLD analysis project Ga0180301, IMG submission 121797) | Subseafloor sediment microbial communities from Guaymas Basin, Gulf of California, Mexico - Guay16, Core 4569-2, 12-15 cm | ecosystem: Environmental > Aquatic > Marine > Hydrothermal...
GGACAGTGATCTCTGGCTCCTCAAGATAGATGAGGATGGCAATGTTGTGTGGAGCAAGACTATAGGTGGGCCTGGTAAAGATATTGGGAACTCGATAGTTCGAGCGTCCGACGGCTACATAATTATTGGAGGCTCAAGTCAATATCCTGGGGTGTGGATAGTTAAGGTTGATGAAAATGGTAGCGTCGTATGGAATGGGGCTATAGGGGGTCCTGCTTATGTTGGATACTCTATAGCTCAAATATCCGACGGTGGCTATATTATTGTGGGCCGCTCATCAAAATATGATACTGGTGATGTTTTACTAATAAAAATCGATAAGGACTTTCACATAGAATGGATTATAACGTACAGTAGCTCTGCTACAAAAGGATAAATATCGCTTTTTTCCTATTCTAAACCTTCGAATTTTGCTATTCTAGCTTCACTAAGGTGACGATGTTGTACGCTAAGAACATCACAGTGATTTTTCAGTCGCGAAGCCTCAGAGATGGGCGAACGAACAAAGCCACGGCCAAGAGCCAACGGAGCAGAGAAAAAAACCCGACCAGAGAGACCCGATATTGCCTCTATTAGCCCTCAGAGCATCATAGTCTTCTTAGATAACAAACGAATGCTAGATCTAGGTCTAAGTTTACCGCCGTGCACATTGATACATGATACGAGATGGCGTTTAACTGCACGCATCATGAACTCTGAGGAGTCAAACCTCTGTCGTCGATGAGCCTATCAAAGGCTTGAAATCGGCAATCCTATCCAAAACTCTTCTCAGTCATTCCGGTATCATGCACAGTATCATAATCCATGTCGCCGTAAACACAGTATCAGCATCTGAACTATAGACAGCAATATTTTGTGTTCATCTTCTTTCGCGACGAACCTAGTACTTATAGTGGTCACTCGCACAACCCTGCTTGAAGCTTCATGGGTTCTTAATAACATCCGATGGTAGTTTATGTGGATATTTTTTGCCTCTATATATCGTTGTTACCAATTCTCTAGCTCTCTCCTTATTTATCCCATAATACTCCCTAAATGGTGCTTCATCATATCTAAGCTTAGCTCTCGACAGGACTTCTCTCCGAAAAACATCATCGTAGTCATAAAAATCCATTTTTTCTCCCCATGGAAACACTATTTCGACCTGTAGGAGTCGGCCTCTATAGTAGTATTTTGGCTCATGATTTATGCCTAAGACTGGGTTAACATTGATGTTTCCTAGCGCATTTTTCCTGACAAACTCGTATAGGTTAACAAAACCCTCTATCTGCTTATAGAAGTATTCTTCTGGCATTCCAGAGATATATCTGAATTGCTTAGGGTTAACCCCCTTGAACGAAACATCAATATCCACGTAGATACCCCGGATACCTCTGAGCCTCTCCAATAATTCTGGTCTATCCGCGAATAAAACACCATTTGTCTCCACAATCACTTTTCTAAATATACCAAGTTTGGATACAGCATTTATAACCTCAACAACGTGATCCCATTGCAGGGAAGATTCATTTCCAGAAAATCTCAAATTGAACATTCTATAGCCCTTTTTCTCAAGGAATCTAACTCTCCTGTATCGACATACAATATCATCAACAACATCCTTGACGCTCTTAATAATAGGCTTAGCCTCATATCTAAGTTTATACCCCCAGCAGAGCTTGCAATTGAAGTTGCATCCCTTGACATCAAGAACAATCTCAAGTTTTCTGTCTTCAAGTATTCCGCACGTCGCAATACACTCACAGGAGACATACCTACCTCTGCAAGGATCCCTTAATTTTCTCCTTCGAAGAGGAGCCCACCTACACGGAAAATACACATTCGAATAGACGCCATTCATTGAACTCAACATCGCACAATCAAATTCTTATGATGATGCCTCACCGTAACTCCGAAGCATAGAACCCATCATTCCTCGGATAATCATATATAATCTGGAGATCATGTTCTTTAGTATTACATCTCAATTGAGCTATTCGACAGCCCAAAGTGCTTCATAATCAAAATATCTAATCAAAATGTTTTTTAATTATGTATCTATATTTTGTATTTATGGTGATACAAAATGGATAAATTGAAATTCAGAGTAAAGGTTTTGTCGGGTTATAGAATTACGCTGCCTAGGGAGATCCGGGAGAGATTGGGAATTTCTGTTGGGGATGAGCTAACATTGGTTGTTAAGGGTAATGAGATAAGTATTATTATTGATGAGGACGAGCCCGTGATGCTTATGGCTGGAATAGCAAGTGGTTCTGACGAGACTGCTGGCGATGAAATTTTCTTAGAGGAAGTTAGTAGGAAAACAGCTAGAAGGGAGAAAGAATGATTTTCATTGATGCAACCATATTTATTAAATGGATGACCGCGATGAAGAAGAATCTTTCATTGGAATCGGCGATAGCAGGCTATGTTCTTAAGCGGATACAAGATGGAGAGATTGCAGTAACATCCAGCATTGTTAAGGATGAAGTCATTATATGGTTGTCGAGGTATAGAGCTAGCAAATTATCAACTTTTTTGCGGGCACTGCGGATGATGCCGACCCTAAAAATAGTGAACCCTAATTTTAACGATGAAGAATTCGCAGTTTCAAACTATGGCAGATTTGATTTAGGAATATCAGATCTGATAAATGTGGCGATAATGCGCAGACTGAATATCAACGAGATCTGTACTACAGATGTTGGTTATAAGTCAGTCGGCGTCAGGGTAGTCTTCTACGAGTTTGTTGATGAGCCTAGTTTTAAAGACTTCTTGGAATATCTAATAAGCAAAGGGTTCAGATTCGCTTTTAAACCACAATTCGGATAGAAAATATCAATATTTTCCTCATAAATTCACCTTCTCAAATAGTATCTGACTCAATTTTCTTAGTTTTTAGTATGGTTTACTTTTTATTTTTGGGTGTGCCAATTGTCTAGGAGACCTATAATAATTGAGGGCGACCAAGTAGCTTTAGGGCCTCTTGTTGAGGAGGATTTAGAGCAATTCTGGTTTTGGGTCAATGATAAGGAGGTAACTCAGTATCTCTCCGATAACCTCTTCCTCAACGTCTTCACTAGGACTATGGAAGAAAAGTGGCTAAAGAAGGTGTTGGAGGGAACAGACCGCGCCCTTACATTTGCCATTCTTATCAAGCCAGAGTATAAGCTGATAGGTGTGATTTCGTTAGATAGGATAGATTGGAGAAATAGGAATGCTATGCTCGGCGTGTTTATAGGTGATAAGAGTCTATGGGGCAGAGGGCTTGGCTCTGAGGCAATTATTTTGCTTCTTGACTACGCTTTTAACATACTTGGTCTTCTAAAGGTCTCTCTCCACGTATTAGAGTATAATAAGAGGGCCATAAGGGCCTATAAGAAAGTAGGGTTCAGCGAATCGGGACGCCTAAAGAAACATAAGTATAGAGGCGGAAGATTCTGGGATGTTATAATTATGGAGATATTCGCTGAGGAGTTTAAAGAAAGATATAGGAGTAGAGTGGCTACGAAGTGTGGTGATTTATTTATGGAGAAATAGTCATAATGCTTCCAAAATTTCTATTTAGTTTGAGAGCTGGAATTGCCGCTAGGAAGTATATTATTGTGCCAATCATAAGTATTATGTCTATCGATCTTATGTTATGTCTGACATCATATATTCTTGCGATGATCCCTGCTAGAAGAGAGCCCAACATGTTGGAAGCATTAGCTATTATTCCTCTGAGACTCTGGATTTCGGATTCATGACCCCTAGCGGAATAGTCCGTTGTCATCGCGACCATAGGCACATATATAAGCACCCAGAAGGGAGTTATCATGAAGATTATTGTTGCCGCTTTATTCCAGCTTACTGAGAGGTAAGCCATGTATATATCTCTAGTCAACATACCTCCCAGGAGAAGCCTTTCTTTTGATGTTTTATCAGCAATACGGCCAGCTATGTATGGGGAGACAATATTTGAGATCCCTGCGATTCCCATAATGTATCCGTATAAAGTTTTTGACCCAAAGAGGATATATATTTTTATTGAGAATGCTAGGTAGTATATCGAAGAACCCAAAGCAAAGATTGCGGTTATAATGTAGATTAGGGCGAGAGCCTCGGTGTTCCCTTCAATACTGAGACTCCAGGAGCTCCTTAGTAGCGATTTAAAGGGACTCTACGTCTCTGAACGCTTTCTTCTACGAATCCTAAGCTAAAAACTATAAGCCCAATCACATATATCAATGTTGTGGAGAGCAACAATAGATCCATACCATACCTATCAGCAATCATACCAGAAAAAAAGCTGCCCAGTGTCCAACCAACAGCATTGGCGCTCAGATATGTACCAAAGGATGTACCAGATTTATTCCTCTCAACCATTGTTGTTGCTACTGCGAGCAGAGCTCCAGAATTTATAGATCCGCCCAATCCCATTATAAGGAAGATAAATACTAGGTATAGATAGTTCACGGTGTTAGACCTTATCATAAGGAAAAATAGGGTGTATGCTGCCGTGGCAAATAACATTCCCACAACAACAAATTTCTTTCTACCAGAAGTATCAGCCCATTTTCCGAAGAATCTCGCGGATAGCAGGGATATCGATGCAGGGATAACATTGAGTACTGAGATATCTAGAAGAGTAAAGTTCAGATCCCATAGGTAGAGATTAAATACTGTTCCAAACAGACTACCAGCAAGACCAACAAGTATCGATGTCAAAGAAACAGATACTACGTTTCTCCTCAAACCCAACACCAATACTGCATGAGCTCACTAACTGAAGTTCTATTGGAGAGAATATTTCATGTTTAAAAGCGAGGTACTTATTATGCTCCGATGAAAACATAAAGAAATCAAAACAAGGAAACAAAGAAAATTCTGCCACGCTACTAATCAGAAATCTCTGTGAAAATAGCTATAGGTATGCTCACCAGAGAGCCTATATGTCTTCCTTCTTTTATGGTTCTTCCGCCTTACTAGAACCTCTACTAGTTGCATGGAAATAGGTACAGCTAGCATCAACATGGCGACTCCCAAACCTACCCACACCACAGGGGTCCTTATTATCTCCATACGTACATCAACTCTAATGTCTGCTTGGGATGAACTAGCATCCATTTTCGTTGGATCTGTTCCTCTTTCATACTCCTCAATATTCGTTATCCCATCGCCATCAAGGTCTTTTTCAGCATCACTAGGATCTGTCGGGTCTAGGCCATACTGAGCTTCCCAACCATCAGGCATGCCGTCCATATCAGAGTCATTGTTCAAGGGATCGGAACCAAGAAGTATTTCTTCTGAGTCGCTCAGGCTATCGTTGTCTGTATCTATGCTAGCTGGGTTTGTTCCATATTTAAGTACTTCTAACCCATCACTAAGACCATCACCATCAGTATCATATTTATGTGGGTCAGAAGACCAGCTATCAGCTCTGGATACATATCCCAATTCAGCTCCATCTAATAGGCCGTCACCATCAGTATCATTGCTTAGTGGATTAGTTTCTAATTCTTTTTCCTCACCATCTAATAGGCCATCACCATCGGTATCAGGGTTGTATGGGTTTGTACCATAGACCACAAAGACGTTATCGGTCGTGTTAACCCAGTAGCTATAGGGTGCTCTTATCTCATCAAGATTCGCTACACCATCACCATCAAAGTCTCTTGTTGCTCGTACATAGAGAGAGGGATTCTGCATTAGTGGATATCTATCATACGAATTGCTGTCGATTTGGTATGGTGTGTCTCCTATACCATCGTTATTCGTGTCCTGTCCAGTATAATCGCTCCAATAGTTCCCATATGTTCCATTGTCAAACTGGTTTACTCCAGGGGCTGAGTACCCATCGTCATAAACGGATGTGTTATAGAACAGGTTAAGATATATTATGTTGCCTTGGGAGCCCTCACCATATATTCCTATAGCCCGCACAGTGTTGTTTATCTGATTATCATAGATCTCATTGTTTGTGGATCCCCATATGGCTATGCCCTCATCAGCATTTAGAATTGTGCTTCCAGTGATCTTAGAATAGTTAGTTAGCCAGAGTTCTATGCCAACAATGGTGTTTCGTGTGATCGATACACTCACTGTGATGTTGTAGCATCTGATGAGTATGACCTGTCCTACGGCTCCGGTTATGGTTAGGTCTGAGGCGTCCTCATAGTAATATATGTCTCTGAGTCCAATTCGATTATTAGTCACGGTATTTCTATATGACTCAACAAAGTATAGGCCGCCACGGGTAATAAATCTATTCCCAGAAATCCTTGTGTTGTTGGAGTATGCTACCCTTATAAAGCCCTCATCGATATCATTCTGCGTTATATTAACATTGTTTGAGGCCAAAGCAAGATAGATGTATCCTGTCAGAGTATTCCTAGAGATACTACTATTCGATGTTGATAGGAGATAGATGTTACCAGTTATCGTATTAGCGTTTATAACTATGTTTCTTGATGAGAGAAGCAAAATTGCATATTCGGAAGCCTGTATCTGATTGTTCGTCTCCACGTTTATGCTATCAGCATTAACCATCTTCACCCCATACTTGCACTCCCAGGTGGCTGTGTTCTGGATAAGAATATTTTTGGCTCCATCTAGATATATCGCGACGTAGGCATAGTAAATCTTACTGTTGTTTATCAGAACATTATCGGTAGCTATCCATAGGCCTTGGGACTGAGGATCGCCCGCAACTCCTACGTACCAAATCTCAGCGCCATCTAAGCGGAACAAAGCTCCCGGATATACTCGTATAAAAAATCTGCTCGTATCGTATGGAGCTATCGTTGAGTTAATTACTGTTAAGTTGCCGCCTGCCCTAACCTCAATCCAATACTCACCATCCCGTGCTAAGTTCATATATATTGTTGAGTTCTTGATTACTAGTACTCCTCCATTCTCAACTATTATGCTTCCATTAATAATCAGAGTCTCACTATCCACAATTGTAAGTCCTGTTATTAGCCAATCTCCGCTGGGTGGAGGCTGACTGCCCACAATACTTCTAGTTTGAAAATAACTCTTAGCGACACTAGGAGCTATGAGCATGGAGATTATGAGGATAGTTGTTAGAAGCATTAACCTATGTCTCAATGATAGCCACCCATTTTATATTAGGCATTTAGGAATACTACGAGCATTTCCCATTATATGGTTTCCTCTCTCATTAGGCGTAGTATTGCCCCTCCAATATCCTTAGATGTTATCTTCATGTAGAGCGTATTTACTAGTGAGGAGATTCTCTCAAGTTTTGATCTACCCTGCGGAACAACATATGTTCTTAACTCAGTAATTATTCTTCTTATCATTTCTCTGACCCTCAAGGCATCTTCTCCCATCTCTCTCTTAACAAAGTTTGCTGCTCTAATAAGCTTAGACTCAAACTCTCTCAGTTTCTTCTCAAGCTCCCCATGACGTTTTTCGAGAGCCTCTAATCGTTCCTTTAGATATTTGTTCTCATCTTCAAGTCTCTGCTTTTCCTCAGTAAGCTCAGCGAGCTGTGTGCCAAGCTTCGTGTTTTCGTCCTCAAGCTCCCTAACTTTCAGCTCTAATTCTTCGGCTCTTTTTTCGAGCTCCGATATTGTTCTTTCCAGCTCCTTAAGTTTTCTTCTAGCTCTGATATATCTCCCCATTATCCTCTTAAGCTCTCTGAGCAGGTTCTCAATTCGGCTTTTAAGATGTTCATTTTCCTTTGTGAGGTCCGATATTTGTTGCCTCATAAACCTACTGTTTTCCTCAAAATACTGAAGTTTTGATGAGACATCAGCTATACTCCTTTTTATGTCCTCCCCGAGCATCTCAAGTCTGCTGGCAATGGTCTGCATTTCTTCCTCTGACAGTCTATCTCCAAGAACATTAGTCAAAAACATTATGAAGTCCATTATCTTCTCAGTTATGAGTTCATCGACAGGTATGCTCATCAGAGATCCCTTCTCAACCCTTCTATAAAAATATAATTGGTATTCAAGTTTCGGAGCTATATAACATAATAAACACAGAAAAATTCGCATAAAAAAAACTGGATTTAAGATTTTCTTAGTAGTATCTAAACTCTGGTGTTGTTGGATTCACTCTGGTTAGATGTTGATTGACTAGGGGTGTCGCCTTTGGAATTTATCTTTCTTGTTTTTGTAGCTATTATGTGGGGATATGTTCCATTATATCGCCTAGTTGTTGAGAGGGTATATGTTCCGGATTCACTATCGTGGAATATTCTTGCGAACCTATGTGGCTGGATATTCTTCTTTTCAATGATTGGTATTTGGTTTTCGCCACAAATAAGGGTAGATCTAGGGAATCTAATCGGTCTCCCAGAATACACATTACAGGTAGGTCCTCTCGAAACATCGCTACTTAACATAGTCTTAGGGTCTCCATTTCTAGCTTTGGGAGCATTAATAGGTATCATAAGTGTGAAGAAGCTTGGAATAAAAATATCCAGCTACCTCAAGACAGAAAAACTTGTAACCACGGGAATATACTCCAAAATCAGACACCCACAGTATCTTGGGGGAATACTGTCTCACATAGGAATCTCAATAATTCTTATGAGCGGCTATGCATTACTATACACACCCCTCCTCGCACTACAATTCTACCTAATGGCTCTCATAGACGAACAAGCATTAATTAAAAAATTTGGGGAACTCTACATAGAGTACAAGAAGAAGGTACCCATGTTCCTACCTATTAGCATTCGAAGAAGAAAGTAATTGCCAACAGTACTGACCGTGTAGACTATAGGAGAGCCTAAAAACTTCATTAAATGAGGCCTCATTGCCTACATATCCCAGTAACAGTAAAAAATAAATTGTATATCATAATTTTAATGTATATTGGAGCGTGTTAGGCCGAATTTCGTCCTCTTTTTGTATTCAGATTGTTCGGCAGTGGTTCTGTTGGCAGAGGATCTGGATAGGCTTGAGGAGATACTTAGGGAAAAAATTGAGCAGGAAAAAGATGGAGGAATTTCGTTTCCCAAAAGGGTTGGTGTCCTGGTATACATACTTCGTAAGGTTAGGTGGTTCTTTGAGGATATGAGAACATTTATTGAGAGGAAGGATATTGCTCATATAATACATGGCTCGTCTCTTGGAATCTCTATTCTGATAGCTACTTTTGCGTACTCAATAAACATGGTTCTCGGCCTAGCGTTTCTTCTTTTCTCATTAATCTATCATGTGGTCAGCTATCCAGAATCCGTTGTGCATCTTTTCAACTTCTATGGGTATATCATTCTTAGTTTTGCTAATAGGGGCTCCCTAGTCTCCATAGCTGAACCCGAGAGGACGATGAGGATTCTTAGGTCTGTAGAATATGTGCTTAGTGTCTTTGTCTTTGGACTCATAATAATTCTTGTTTCTCCCAATGTTTTAGCCCTTATATTTGAAATTGTATCTGCGATTACGACTAGTTTTGCTGCTGTGTCCTACTATTACCTCTCTATGGCTAAGTCTTGTTGGGACAATCCTCTGAGAAAGATTTCGGAGAAGGATGTATTTTCATGGGAATTTTTGGTATTCCTAGGTCTGTTTGCTGGGTCGCTGGCAAATCTATATCCTCTAGTCCCACAAGGATTCGCATCTGTATTTGGCTGGTTCATAGTTTTTCTGTCATACCTGTTTCTGAGCGCCGTTATGGCTGTTCCTAGTCTACAAGCAGCAGTATACATAACTACTCGTTGGAGGGGGCTGGCTGCTAGGAAGATGTTTAGTGAGCTTGAGAAGATCTTATAGGTGTTTTGTTGTGTCGGAGGAAAAGGTTTTGGTAGTAGAGAACATAAGGCGGGCATGGCTCACGAATATCGTTAATACATATGTTTTGGTTATGCTTTTGCCGTTCTACGTTGTGGCGAAATCATATGGTTTAGTTGGAACAATGCTCTATGCTGCTTTACTGGTGTTACTGGGGTCGTTTGTGGTGTTTAGGTTAGCTCTGAGATTTACAAGGCGTATGCTGAGAGATCTTACGGGGATAAGTAATTTTGAGGGAAGTATCCAAGTCCTTTTTATGGTTCTTTATGGTGACTGTGCTGTCAGATGGACAACCATATATGTTCCTATTTTGATATTTGTCTCATTAACTATAGATCTTCTGCCTATATCGCTGTTGGCTAAAATATTTTTGGTCTTCCTAATATTTTTTGTTCTGATTTTTGTTTTTACCTACAAGAATATGCGGCGTGTTGTTGTTAATCTTGACAATTTGCTTATGTTAGTTGAGAAGAATGAGAGCTAAGATATTCTGGGTAACTGCTAGTAAGGGTGGTTCTGGAAAGACCCTCCTGACTATGGTTATACATAAGGCGATGTACAGTAAGCGTATAGGAAATCCTAGAAAAACCCTATTGCTCGATCTGAATCCTCAGAACATGGATTTATTCAACATAATATCCAAATCGCCATATGAGAGCCAAGAGGTCATCTCTGTAGGTAATAGAGTGAAGCTTAACTTATCTTTGATAAAAGTGAGGGAAGAAGGACCGTATGTTGCTACGCCGACAGGGCCCATAGGGTTATCTGAGATCGTTGAGCTCCCTGTATATTTAGTGCAGAGTTTAGATTTAGAAAACGTGGTTGTGGATACAAATATAAATCTAAGTTCTTTAGCGAACCTGGAGCCGAAGACAGTATCATACATAAAGTCGTTTCTAGAAAACGCCGAGATAGCTATAGACCCAATAGTTTTCTTCATATGGTCAACGGGAAGCATAACTAGGTATGTGATAGGGACGGAGTCGAAAACTATGTATGAGGTACAACTACTGATGGAGGGTATAAAGAGATTGGCTTTGGCTTTTGGCTCATCCTACGAGGAGTTCTCGCAGAGGAACATCATTGTGACTGTGAACACAACTTTATGGCTCTATAACACAATTACTGTTCTCCGGACGATCCTAAGTGATATAAATAGGAGGATTCAAAGAGCTCTGGAGAGGTCGGAATCCGCATTCTACACATTCTCTAGACTGACTAAGGACATCGTAATAAGGGCTTCAAGGATCGTGGCAGAGGCTATCTCAGCGGTTTCGGGTTTGAGACCAAAATTCAGACTTATAGAAGTTTTCTATCTTCTTGTCTTAGACTACATATTGTTCGGTAAAATAGAGGATGTTATGAGAAAAATCAGTATACCAACGATAGCTGATGAACTGAAAGTGCTTGTAGATAAACTTTCAACAGAAGAAAAAGTTGAGGTACCACCCGCGAATCTGTTTGTTGTTCCACCATCAAAAGATGTGTATAATACTCAGGCTCTGATATACTCAGTACATCTTCTCGGTAGGGAGGACATCAAACGTATATTGAGCGACCCCAACGCCGACGACCTCCCATATAAAACAATAGAAGATCTTGCTGATAGCCTAGGAAACTTTCTACGAGCATACATGGAAATTAGAAAGTAATATTATATTTACAATTTTTCATTGATAATATTAGGAATCCAGGTAATTATATGGGGGTGAAGATGAGCAAACTTGTTAGGGAGTGGTTAGCTAGACTCGGTCTCCTCAGCCTAACGACACATGAGGACAGACTGGAAATTGATAGAGAGATAGAGATTAGAACAGGTATGTATTGTGATGATGCTATAGCTATGGGTCTTATAAGCGAGGAAGAATTCTTAGAGATCGTTGAGAAAGTTCTTCGCAAACGGAGAAAGAGAGATTTATTGCTCATACCAACATAATTTTTTATATACGGAATTCAATATATCTTCTTTAGTATAGCGTATCATATGGTGTCGTCTTTTGTTACGAAATATATTTGTTGACAGAGGGGATGAACTGGCATATCTAGAGAGGCTATGGAGGGAAAAGAATTTTGCTTTGGTGATAATCTACGGTCGAAGGCGTATTGGTAAGACTAGACTTCTTCTTGAGTTTTCTAAGAGGAGAAAAACGATATATTATCTCGCTGTTGAGGCGACCTATGAGCATTTGTCAAGGGAGTTTTCGGATATTGTTGAGAAAACCTTCGGCTTACCTGTCGGTGGCGATATTATTAGTGTCCTAAGAGCGATCCCGAAAATAGCTGATGATAAGGTATTAGTTGTTTTGGATGAGTTCCAATATTTGGTTGATGCGAACCCAAGGTTCGTGTCGGAGTTACAGAGGCTTGTCGATGAGTATTTAGCACGAACAAAGATGATGCTCATTCTTTGTGGTTCAGCAGTATCTTTCTTTGAGAGGAAACTATTAGGATATAAGAGCCCAATATTTGGCAGACGGAAAGCCGCAATGAAGATAAAGCCACTTCGATTCGTTCATATAAGGGAGTTTTTTCCCAAATACACACTTAAGGAGCTCATATATGTATATGGCATTGTTGGAGGAACACCAGCCTACCTAGAAAAATTGGATCCGAACAGAAGCATATTAGAGAACATAAGAGACATAATAACTCCTGGACATTACCTCTACGATGAGGCATTAAACCTATTGAGACAAGAAGTCAGAGAACCAAAAACATATTTCTCGATACTAGCCGCGATAACAGAGGGCTATGTTAGACCCGGAGAGATAGCTAGCTTCTCGAAGGTTGATCCAAGAACAATAACCAAATACATCGATATGCTTGAAGATTTGGATATTCTTACCCGAGTGAGGCCATTAGGCTTTAAGAAGCCCGTCATAGTAGAATTCAGCGATAACTACTTCCGATTCTGGTTTACCTATATCTACAAGCTAAGAACAACACTAGAATTAGGACTCATAGAAGAAGCACTAGAATATATAACAGAAACATTGGACCAGTACACATCAAAGATTTTTGAAAGAATTATCATCGAACTATTACCACATCTATACCGAAGCAAAATACTCAAAACAAAACCAATACAGTTTGGGAGATGGTGGCATAAGGACATCGAGATAGATCTCGTCATAAGAGAACCGGGAAAATCAACAACATTTGTAGAGACAAAATGGAAAGACCTCACACATAGTGAAGCCCTAAGAATATTAGATGAGCTCCAGAAAAAATCAACAAAGACAGGACTACAATCTCCACAGAATTTCTATATGCTAGTAGCAAGAAAAATAACTGATAAGGAAACACCGATAGTAGAAAACCATAGAATAATTATTGATCTAAGAACGCTAGAAGACATAATTAGCAAATAGAAATCCTCAGGATAAATTGTATATCTCAATGCATAATTCTCTATATAAATTGTTTAAAAGACTAAACAATTATTATAGATATTAGTTTAGCTAGGTAAACGATTATGAGTGCTGTGAGAAGTATTCTTAAGGCAATTATTGCTGAGTGGAAGGATATCGGAATTCCGAGAGATCTTATTCCTAGGGACTACATTATTAGGCCAAAGAAACGGTGGGTAACTGTTATTACTGGTGCAAGAATGACAGGTAAAACATATTTGATGTTTCAGACAATGAAGAGGCTTATGGATGAGGGGGTTGATGAGAATCGAATATTCTATGTGAATTTTGAGGATGAGAGAGTTTATGGTGATACTGCGTTCCTTACTGAGTTGTTGCCAGCCATAAGAGAGGAGTTTGGGGTGTCTGAGAATATATATCTCTTCTTAGACGAGATACATTTGATACCGAAATGGGATATTTGGCTAAGGCGGAATTTGATGAGGGAACTTATAATAACAATATCTGGTTCAACATCCGAGCTTATGCCGGACAGAGTGGCAAGCTCGCTTGGTGGTAGGACAAAGACCCACATTGTTTATCCCCTATCCTTCATCGAGTACCTCAAATTCAAAGGTATTGATGTTAAGAAGAGCATTGAGTATTCGTTAAGAAAATACGATATACTCTACCACCTCAAGGAATATATGCTCTTCGGCGGCCTCCCCGAAATAGTAAAGACCCGGGATAAATACGGAAAACTCCGAGGATTACAGGAATATTTTCTTGCAATACTACACAGAGACATCATCAGGAGACAAAATGTAGATAAACCAGTAGACCTAGAAATACTATACAAGTTGCTAGCCGACACAACACTATTCAGCGCATCAAAAACAGAGAAAACCATGAAGAGCCTAGGCTACAAAATATCAAAGGCAACAATACTCAAATATAAGAACTACGGAGAGAAAGCATACCTGATTTACCAATCCGAGATATTCTCAACAAAAATAAAAGACAGACTACAATACCCAAGAAAAATATATTTCATAGATACAGGCCTTCGACGAGCAATAAGCACTGGATGGAGCATAAATGAAACAAGAATACTAGAAAACCTCGTCTTCATAGAACTCCTAAGAAGAAAAAAACTAACCGAAAGAATAGCATACTGGCGAGGAAAACAACGAAGAGAAGTAGACTTCGTCATAGAAGAAAACCTAAAACCAAAAAAACTAATACAGGTCTGCTACGACCCAACACAGGAAGAAACAAGAAAAAGAGAAGAGAAGGCACTGATAGAAGCAATGAGAGAACTAGGAATAACCCACAGCCAAATAATAACATGGGACTACGAAGAAACAAAACAAATAAACAACAAGAAAATAACATACATACCACTATGGAAAATACTACTAAAACAAA